>Ga0116227_10000675_pt1 | contig 68990 bp, 60 predicted proteins | sample S1TSphgellanicum_FD_89693 | JGI IMG/M metagenome (GOLD analysis project Ga0116227, IMG submission 89693) | Host-associated microbial communities from peat moss isolated from Minnesota, USA - S1T2_Fb - Sphagnum magellanicum MG | ecosystem: Host-associated > Plants > Peat moss > Unclassified... | reverse complement strand
GACGCTGACCGGCAGCGAGGGCGCGGGCAGTGCCGTCGCGGCGACGGCCGGCAAACACCTCAAAAAAACGGTGCTCGAACTCGGCGGTTCCGACGCCTATATCGTCCTCGCGGACGCCGACGTCGAGGCCGCCGCGAAGATGGCGGTCAAGGCGCGCTTTCAGAACAACGGCCAGAGTTGCATCGCAGCGAAGCGCTTCATCGTCGAAGCCCCGGTCTACGACGCATTCCTCGCCGCGTTCGTGAAACACACCGAAGCCTTGAAGCCGGGCGATCCGCTCGATCGCAACACCACCCTCGGCCCGCTCGCGCGCGCGGACCTGCGCGACGATATCGAACGGCAAGTCGCCGAGACGCTCGCCGCGGGCGGCAAACTCGCCACGGGCGGCGAGCGGCTGCCCGGCGAGGGCTATTTCTACGCGGCCACGATCGTCGCCGACGTCACGCCCGGCATGACGATGTTCGAGCAAGAGACCTTCGGCCCGGCCGCCGCCGTCGTCCGCGCACGCGATGCGGAGCATGCGATCGAACTCGCTAATCTTTCGCAATATGGACTGGGCGGCAATCTCTGGACGCGCGATCTCAACCGGGCCAAGGCGTTCGCGGCGCGGCTCGAATCAGGCGGCGTCTTCATCAACGGCATGACGGCGTCTGATCCGCGCCTGCCCTTCGGCGGCGTCAAGAAGAGCGGTTACGGTCGCGAACTCGCCGCGTTCGGGATCCACGAGTTCGTCAACATCCAAACCGTCTGGATCGGGCCCGCAACGGGCGCCGCGACCGTGACGCCGAGCGAATAGCCGGGAATAGGTTCGATCGGCGCCACTCGCGCGCCGATCCACCTGAGGTTATCCCGACATGATCATACTTGCATTGGCCGTCGTCCTCGCGGACGCCAACCTCGCGTGCGCTCGCACGGCACCGGCGATTTCCGGCGTGACGTCGCGCATCGACGCCTCGGCCGCCGGACTCAATACCTACGGACTCCATATCTCCGTCGTCAATCACGGATCGCAGCGCCAGCCGTCCAACGTGCTGCAATCCGTCTCGATCTTCCAGGACGGCTCCAAAGTTGGTGAGCGGGGAATCCCCCCGCTCGCCTCCGGCGGTTCGTACGCGTTCGATTACACCTTCTCGCGCGCGACCGGAGCCCGGCCAGGCACCACCACGTTCGCCTTCGCGCTTCAGCCGGATCGGAATGCCGACGCGGCCTGCTACAACGCGAGCCCGTACCGCTTGCGCGTCTAAATCTCAGGGACGGCGTCGGCTACCAAGCGTCACCTGCGTCGACGGCCGCGACTACATCGTGGCAATGCTTCCAATGGGCAGATGAACCTTTAGAGGAAGCGTTGGAGCCGCCCGGGTGCCTGTGCGCCCTTCGACAGGCTCAGGGTGACAAAGCTAGTCCGCGTTCCGCCGCCAAACTCGCGATCCGCTGCAGTCCCTCCCGAAACGCGTCCACCGGGCCGACGAAGCTCGTGCGCAGCCAGCCGATCGTGTGCGTCCCGAAGATGTTGCCCGGGATCGCGACCACGTCGCGTTCTTCGATCAGCGCCTCGGCGAATGCGAGGGTATCCTCCGCGCCGACGCGCACGCAGAGATAGAACGCACCGTCGGGCGTAATGAAGTCGAGGGGCGTCTCGCGCACCGCTGCAAGCACCGCATCGCGCTGCGCGGCGTACCACGCGCGGTTCACCGCGAGTTCGTTCGCCGCAAAGACCGCATGCGCCACGCGCTGCGAGAACGTGTTGGCGCACGACGTGATCCAGCCGTGCATCTTCACGATCTGCGGCATCGCGGGCGTCGGCGCGAATACCCAGCCCAAACGCAGACCCGTCAGCGAGTTCGACTTCGAAAGTGAGTTCACCGCGACCGTATACGGATAGACCTTGCCGAATTCACCCGCGTCGTCCGTGTAGATCAGCTCGCGATAGATCTCGTCGTGCAGCACGTAGACCGGCTTGCCGCCGCGCGCGAGGAGGCCGGCCGCAATCTTCCGCACGGCCGCCTTCGAGATCACGCGTCCCGTCGGATTGTTCGGCGAGCAGAGAACGATCATGCGCGTCCGCGGACCGACCGCCGCGAGGATCGCGTCCGCGTCGAAGGCGTCCGGTGCCCGCGGATCGAGCGAGACGCACCGCAGCGGAATGCCCTCGATCTGCGCCATCTTCACGTAGATCGGAAAGACCGGCTCCACGACGAGTAACTCGTCCTCGGCCGGATCGAGCATCGTGCGCAGCGCGACGTACACCGCCTCCTGCGATCCCGTCGTGATGCAGACGTTATCAGCGGCATATCCCGGATAGCCGTAATGCGCGGCGATCGCCTCGCGCAGATCCTCGTCGCCGATGGCGGTCGAATACCGGCAGCCGTGCCGCGCGATCCACGCCGTCGCCGTTTCGAAGTGCGCGACGTTCGGCATCACGGTCGGTTCGCCGATGCCGAGGTTGATCGACGTCGGCCGCCGCTTGCCGTGCAGCGCGCGGATCGTCGAGCCGCTGACGAGTTCGATCGCGGGATTCATACGGCAACGCCGTAATCGCGAATCGCGCTCTCGAGCGACGTCTTGCGATCGGTCGATGCGCTGCGCTCGCCGATGACGAGCGCGCACGGCACGTTATAGGTTCCCGCCGGAAACTTCTTCGGAATCGATCCCGGGATCACGATCGAACGTGACTCGATCCGGCCGCGCGTCGTCGTCGCGTGCGAACCCCGCACGTCGACGATCGGCGTGCTCGCGGTCAGCACGACGCCCGCGCCCAAAACGGCTTCGCTCCCGACGAACACGCCTTCCACGACGACGCAGCGCGAGCCGACGAACGCCCCGTCCTCGACGATGACCGGTTGCGCCTGGGGCGGCTCGAGCACGCCGCCGATCCCGACGCCCCCCGAAAGATGGACGTTCTTGCCGATTTGCGCGCACGAACCGACCGTCGCCCAGGTATCGACCATCGAGCCCTCGTCCACGTACGCGCCCACGTTCACGTAGCCGGGCATCAGGATCGAGCCGCGTCCCAGAAACGAGCCGTAGCGCGCCACGCCCGGCGGCACGCAGCGCGCACCGAGTTCCCCGTAGTTCCGTTTCGTCGGTAACTTATCGTAATAACTCGGCGGATTGTGCAGCCGCTGCCACTGCGAGGCCTGCGGGCTCGCAGCGATTCCGAAATTATCGATCACGCCGATCTCTTCGCTCTCGTGGCGCTTGAAATAGAGCAGGATCGCGCGCTTCACCCAGGCGTTCGTCCTCCAACCGCCGTTCGACGGTTCGCAGACCCGCAGGGTGCCGAGGTCGAGCGCTTCGAGCACCTCGTCCACCGCTTCCCCCGATGCGCCCCGAACGTCGCTCGGATCGGCATCGAGCGCTTCGATGCGCGCTCGTAGTTCGGTGGTGTCCATGCGTTGCCGAGTAACCTACCGCGCCGCGAAAGTCCTACCGCGGCGGCTCGGCGTCGACGGGAAGTGTTACAACGGCGACAGGTCTTGCGTTGTTCGGGGAAAGGCCATAAGGGCGGCGAAAGAAATCGGCCCGCTTACCCTGAGGAGGAACCGGTGCCGAACACACCCGACGATCAGCAACGCATCAACGCAATTCGATTTCTCGCGATCGACGCCGTCCAGAAAGCAAACTCCGGGCATCCCGGGTTACCACTCGGCGCGGCGGCAATGGCGTACACGCTCTGGTCGCGCCATCTCAAGTTCAACGCCGGCGATTCGGCCTGGTGGGACCGCGACCGCTTCGTCTTGAGTGCCGGCCACGGCTCGATGCTGATCTACGCAATCCTGTACCTGACCGGCTACCCGATGACGCTCGACGACCTCAAAAGCTTCCGCCAGCTCGGCAGTAAGACCCCGGGCCACCCCGAGCTGCATCACACCGCCGGCATCGAGGTCACCACCGGCCCCCTGGGGCAGGGCCTCGGCAACGCGGTCGGCCTGGCGCTCGCCGAAGCGCACCTCGCGGCCACCTACAACCGCGAACACAAGATCGTCGACCACCATACGTATTGCATCGCGAGCGACGGCGACATGATGGAAGGCGTGACGTCGGAAGCGTCGTCGCTGGCCGGCCACCTCGGGCTCGGGAAGCTGATCGTACTCTACGACGACAACAAGATTTCGCTCGCCGCACCGACCGACGTGACGTTCACCGAAGACATCTGCGGGCGCTACGACGCGTACGGCTGGCACACGCAAGAAGTCGCCGTGGACGACGGCAACGACGTGGCTGCGCTCGACGGAGCGATCAACGCGGCGAAGGCGGATCCGCGCCCGTCGCTCATCGCGGTGCGCACGATCCTCGGGTTCGGCTCGCCCAAAGCCAATACGTTCGGCGCGCACGGCGAGCCCCTCGGTGCCGACAACGTAGCGAAGACCAAAGAGCGCCTGGGCTGGCCCGTGGAGCCGGCGTTCTACGTTCCGGACGACGTGCTCGCGTGGTGGCGCAACGTCGGAGCGAAAGGCAAGGCCGAACAAGACCGCTGGAACGAAACCTACGCCGGCTGGGTGCGCGCGAACCCGGAGTTGGCCGCGCAACTGACACGCATTCGCGACGAACGGATGCCCGAGCATATCGCGTGGCCGGCGTTCACGCCCGAGAACGGCAGCGTCGCGACGCGCGAAGCGGGCGGCACCGTCATGAATGCCATCGCCAAGGATTTGCCCGAACTGATGGGCGGCTCGGCCGACCTCGATCCGTCGACCAAGACCTATCTCAAAGGCTTGGGCGACGTGCGGCCCGGCGACTACGCCGGACGTAACGTGCATTACGGTGTGCGCGAGCACGCGATGGGAGCGATCACGAACGGCCTCGCGGTTCACAGCGGGATCGTCCCCTTCACGGCAACGTTCTTCAACTTCGTCGATTATATGAAGCCCGCGGTCCGTTTGGCGGCGCTCAACAAGACCAAGACGATCTTCGTCTACACGCACGACTCGGTCTTCCTCGGCGAGGACGGCCCGACGCACCAGCCGATCGAGCAACTCGCGGGCCTGCGCGCCACGCCCAACCTGACGACGATCCGGCCCGCCGATTCGCTCGAAACGCTCGAAGCGTGGAAGTTCGCGATCGCGCACGCGGGGCCGACGGCGCTCGTTCTCTCACGCCAAAAAGTGCCGTTCCTCGGCGCGCGTCGCGCCGACGTCTCCAAAGGCGCGTACGTCCTCCAAGGCCACGAGAAGCCCGACCTGATCCTGATCGCGACGGGTTCGGAGGTTTCGCTCGCGGTCGAGACGGCGAAGATCCTCGAGGAACACGGCACGAAAACGCGCGTCGTCTCGATGCCTTCGTGGGAACTTTTCAGCCGGCAGGACGACGACTACCGCGAAAGCGTGCTGCCCGAAAGCGTGCGGGCGCGGATTTCGATCGAAGCGGGCGCGACGCTCGGCTGGCATCGCTGGATCGGCGACCGCGGCGTCGCGATCGGGATCGACCATTTCGGAATGTCGGCCCCCGCCCCGGCGATCGCCAAAGCGTACGGCTTCACGCCGGATGCGATCGCCGAACGCGCGTCGGGCTTGCTGGCAAACGCCTAAAGGAGCACTCGTGGGAACCCAACTCAAGCAACTCAACGACGTCGGCCAGAGCATCTGGCTCGACAACATCCGGCGTAGCATGTTCGCCTCGGGCGAACTGCACCGGTTGATCGAATCGGGTCTGCGCGGCATGACGTCCAATCCGACCATCTTCGAAAAGGCGATCGGCAGCGGCAACGATTACGACGCGCAGCTCGCGTCTTTGATCGGATCCGAACACGATCCCAACCATCTCTTCGAAGCGCTCGCGATCGACGACATCCGTCACGCGTGCGACGAGTTCCGTCCCCTCTTCGAAGCGACGAACGGCGGTGACGGCTTCGTCAGCCTCGAGGTCTCCCCGCTGCTCGCGAGCGACACGAAGGCCACGGCCGACGCCGCGAAACGTCTCTGGAAGATGGTCGACCGTCCCAACGTGATGATCAAGATCCCGGCGACGCCCGAAGGCATCCCCGCGATCACCTCAACCATCGCCGCCGGTATCAACGTCAACGTGACGCTCATCTTCTCCCTCGAAACGTACGAGGACGTGGCGAACGCCTACATCGCGGGCCTCGAAGAGCGCGTCGCGGCCGGCGGCACGATCGATCGGATCGGCTCCGTCGCGAGCGTCTTCGTCAGCCGCATCGATACGGCCGTCGACAAGCTCCTCGAAGATCGCGCCAAGACCAGCCCGCAGGTCAAGACCCTGATGGGCAAGACCGGCGTCGCGAACCTCAAGCTGATCTACGCGCGCTACCGGAAGCTCTTCGAGAGCGACCGCTTCGCCGCGCTGCAGACGCACGGCGCACGCGTGCAACGTCCGCTCTGGGCGAGCACCGGCGTCAAGAATCCCGCCTATCCCGACTTGCTCTACGTCGAGAATCTGGTCGGCAAGAACACGGTCAACACGCTTCCCCCGGCCACGCTCGACGCGCTCGTCGCGCACGGGAAGGTCGAGGCGGATACGGTCGAACGGGGCCTCGACGACGCACACGGCATGATCGAGGCACTCGCCAAGGCGCAAATCTCGCTGTTCGACGTCACGCAGAAACTGCAACTCGAAGGCGTCAAATCGTTCGCCGATTCCTACAACGCGATGCTCGGTGCGATCGCGAGCAAACAGAAACAGCTCGGCGGCGATACGGAGCACATTGCGATTTCGATCGGCACGACGGGCGTCGACACGGGCGCCGCGGTCGCCAAGCTCGCGCAGGACGATTTCCTCGTCAAACTCTGGAAGCACGACCCCGCGCCGTGGTCGACCGATCCGAACCACGCAACGATTATCGAGCACGCGCTCGGCTGGCTCGACTTTCCGAAGACGGTTTTCGATCGCGCCGGCGACCTCATCGCCTTCGCAAACGACATGAAGCGCATCTACACGCACGTCGTCGTGCTCGGCATGGGCGGCAGTTCGCTCGCGCCCGACGTCCTGCGCGCCACCTTCGGACACGTCGACGGCTACCCGATGCTGCACGTCCTCGACTCGAGCGACCCCGCGCAAGTCGCAGCCCTCGAGGCCTCGCTCGATCTCCCGCAGACGCTCTTCATCGTCGCGAGCAAGAGCGGCACGACGACCGAGCCCGAAGCGTTCTTCCGTTATTTCTACGGGCGCGTCCAGAAGATCGTCGGCGCCGACAGTGCGGGCAAACAATTCGTCGCGATCACGGATCCGAACACGCAACTCGCCACGGATGCGAAGGAAGCGGGCTTCGTGCGCATCTTCGAAAACGATCCGGACATCGGCGGCCGCTACTCCGCGCTCTCGTATTTTGGGATGGTGCCGGCTGCCCTCGCCGGTTACGACGTGACGGCGATCCTCGACCGCGGCCTCGGGACGCTCAGCGCGAACGATCGCACGACGCCCGTCGACGCCGCCGAAGGCGTCCGCTTCGGCGCAACGCTCGGGGCGCTTGCGAAGCGCGGCCGCGATAAGCTCACGATCGTCGCCCATCCTGAAGTTGCCGCGTTCGGCACCTGGGCCGAACAACTGGTCGCGGAATCGACCGGCAAAAACGGTACGGGCATCATCCCGATCGAGGGCGAGACGCTCGGCATGCCGGGCGATTACGGCAACGACCGCGTCTTCGTCTTCGTCGGAGCAGGCTTGCCGCCGGACGAACACCTCGAAGGCGCGATGGACGGCGGGGCGATCGAAACGCGCCTGCACCTGCTCGAAGAAGCGGGCCATCCCGTCATCCGCTTGCGAATGACGGACCGTCTGGACATCGGCGAGCAATTCGCTCTCTGGGAAATCGCCGTCGCCGCGGCCGGCGCCGTTCTCGGCATCGACGCCTTCGACCAGCCGAACGTCCAAGAATCCAAGGACAATACCAAACGCCTTCTGGCAGAATACAAGCAGAGCGGCCGCTTCACGGAACCTGCCGCCAAACAACACGATGCCGACGCCGACGTGATTCCGCTCGCGGGCTCGAAACACGTCGACCTCGGCGGAGACCTTGGGTCCGCCTTGAACGCCATCCTCGCGCAGGTCCGCGCCGGCGACTACGTCGCGTTTACCGCCTACATCGACCGCAGCCCCGCGCACGAAGCGCAGTTCCACGAGATCCGGCTCAAAGTCCGCGACGCCTTGAAAGTTGCAACGACCGTCGGCTTCGGCCCCCGCTTCCTGCACTCGACGGGCCAGCTCCACAAAGGCGGCCCGAATAGCGGCGTCTTCGTCCAAGTCACTGCCGACACGCCACGCGATAAGGACCTCGACATTCCCGGCATGGCCACGTTCGGAACCCTGATCCGCGCGCAATCCCTCGGCGACTTCGAATCCCTCGACAAACGCGACCGCCGCGGCGTTCGGATCCACATAAAGACGACGGTCGACACGGCGCTCGAGGCGTTGTCTTCGGCAGTTGACGACGCGGTATCGGCGAAGGCGTGATCACGCCGCGTCCCGGTTCACTCTCTACAAGAAAGTCCTGGTAAATGCAACTCGGCATGGTCGGTCTCGGACGCATGGGCGCGAATATGACGTCGCGCCTTTTGCTCGATAAGCATCAGGTCGTCGCATTCGATTTCAGCGCCGACGCCGTCGCGCGCGCCGCGAGCGAAGGCGCGGTCGGCGCGTCGTCGCTCGCCGAACTCGTGCAGAAATTGTCCGCACCGAAGATCGTATGGATCATGGTGCCCGCCGGCAAACCGACGGACGACACGATCAATTCGTTGCTCGAACATCTCGGGCCGGGCGACGTGATCATCGACGGCGGCAACTCGAATTTCCGCGAATCGCAAGCGCGGTGCAAGCTCGCGAAAGCGAAGGGCGTCGACTTCGTGGACGCCGGGACGTCCGGCGGCGTCTGGGGACTCAAGAACGGCTATTGCCTGATGGTGGGCGGCGACGAGGCCGCGGTCAAGAAGGTCGAACCGATCTTTCTCACGCTCGCGCCGAAGGACGGGTACGCGTACGTCGGGCCCTCGGGGGCCGGCCACTTCTCCAAGATGGTGCACAACGGCATCGAGTACGGCATGCTCGCCGCGTATGGCGAGGGCTTCGAGATTTTGGAGAAGTCGGAGTTCACGTACGATCTGCATCAGCTGGCCGAGCTCTGGTTGCACGCGTCGGTCGTGCGGTCGTGGCTGCTCGAACTCGCGGAGATCGCGTTTCGCGAGGACCCCGGGCTGAAGGACGTGCGCGGCTACGTGGACGATTCGGGCGAGGGGCGCTGGACGGTCCAGGCGGCGATCGACGAAAACGTCCCGGCGCCGGTGATCACGATGGCCTTGATCTCGCGTTTCGTGTCGCGCCAGCCCGAATCGTTCAGTGCCAAAGTGATCGCCGCCCTGCGCAACCAGTTCGGAGGCCACGCGATCCATCCCGAGCCGGACGCGGCCAAGGCGTAGGGGGACGCTTCGATGGCGCTCGACCTCGGCACGCAAGCGCGCGCGAAAGGCGGCGCGCCCGGCGCCAACCCGCTGCGAGCGGGTCTGGATACGAACCGCATCGCGGACGCCTGTTCGATTGTGTTTTTCGGCGCGAGCGGCGACCTCGTCAAACGGATGCTCATGCCCGCCATGTACAATCTGCGGCTCGGCGACGTGCTGCCGACCAACTTTGGGATCGTCGGGTTCTCGCGTTCGAAAAAGTCGGACGACGATTTCCGCGGCGAGATGAAGGAGGCGATCGACCGCTTCTCGCGGAGCGGCGAAACGCGGGATCCGTTGTGGACCGATTTTGCGAATCGCGTCTCGTACGTCAGCGGCTCGTTCGACGACGTGGATGCGTTCCACGAACTCAAGCGACGACTCGACGCAAACGACGAACACTACGGAACGGAGGGCAACCGGCTCTTCTACCTCTCCACGCCGCCCGGCGTATTCGGGACGATCGTGCAGCAACTCGCCGCCGTGGGACTCGGCCCGAAGGATCAGCAACGGGGCTGGTCGCGCATCATCATCGAGAAACCGTTCGGGACGGATCTCGAGTCGGCACGCGCGCTGCAAACCGAAGTGAACCGCGTCTTCGACGAAAAGCACGTGTACCGGATCGACCACTATCTCGGCAAAGAGCCGGTGCAAGACATCATGGCGCTGCGGTTTGCAAACGTCATGTTCGAGCCGATCTGGAACCGGCGCTACGTCGACAGCGTGCAGATCACGGCGGCGGAAACGGTCGGCGTGGAGGGACGCGGCGGGTACTACGAACAGGCCGGCGCCCTCAAGGACATGATCCAAAATCACGTCGTCAATCTGCTGGCGCTCGTTGCGATGGAACCGCCGATCTCGCCGAATGCCGATCACATTCGCGATGAGAAGTTCAAGGTGCTCTCGGCGCTCCGTCAGATCAAGGCGGACGATGTGCCGCGGCTGACCGCGCGGGGGCAATACGGGCCGGGGTTGATCGAGGGCAAGCCGGTCTCGGGGTACCGCGAGGAGGCCAGCGTCGATCCGGCGTCGACGACCGAAACGTTTGCGAGCGTCAAATTTCACATCGACAACTGGCGCTGGGCGGACGTGCCGTTTTATTTGCGCAGCGGGAAACGGCTGGCGCGCAAGCATTCGGAGATCGCGGTCCGCTTCCGCGGCATCCCGCACCGGATCTTCGGTGAGGCGGGCGACCAAATCGAGAACAACACGCTCGTCCTCAAGATCCAGCCCGACGAAGGCGTATCGATCCGCTTCAACGCGAAGATCCCGGGGCAAAAGATGCACATCCGGGGCGTCACGATGGATTTCAATTACGGCACGGGTTTCGGCGTCGTGTCGGCTCCCGCATACGAGCGGCTCATCGCCGACGCGATGCGCGGAGATGCCACCCTTTTCACGCGCTGGGATGCCGTGGAGCGCGCGTGGGAGGCCGTCATGCCGATCATGCACCGCTGGGAGGATTCCATGATGGTCGACTTCCCGAACTACCTCGCCGGCAGTCAAGGCCCGCAGACCGCCGATACGCTGCTCGTCGCCGACGGCCGCGAATGGAGGCGGATCTGATGGCGCGACACATCGAGTCCGTGAGCGATACGAAGGCGATCCTCGAATTACTCCGCCAATCGCGGTTGGCGGCCGCCGTCGACGTGTCGCGCGCGGCGGCCAGCATTGCGATGCTGAACTTTCTCGTATTCGTCGACGACATCAAGCATCGCGAGTGGGTCCTCGAGCGCGCCGCGCGCGTGGCCGACAAACATCCGTGCCGGTTGATCGTGCTCGATTCGACGAGTTCGATCAGCGGCGTCGACGTCACGACTGCAGCGCGCGAGAGCGGCGGAGCGATCGTCGTGAACGAGCGAGTCGACGTCGGCGTCGCGGCCACGGGGTACGCCGCCATCATCAGCCTCACGCAGGAACTCTCGGTCCCCGAGATCCCCACCGTTCTGTGGTGGAGCGGCGGCCGTTTACTGCAGAGCCGCACGTTTTCGGGGCTTACCCAGAGCGCGACGAGCGTGCTCGTGGACTGCTCGGGGAAAGTCTGCGGGGACGAACAGATTCGCGAACTCGGCGAGTTCGTCACGCGTTTTCCGAGCGTGGTCTTGAAAGATCTCGCATTCATGCGGCTCGCGCCCTGGCAGAACACGATCGCACAATTTTTCGACGACCCTGCACTACGCGAAGATCTTTTTTCGCTGACGGCGCTCGAGATCGAAAGCGGCTCCGACGCGGAGGCGCTCTATCTCGGCGGCTGGCTCGGCAGCCGGCTCTCGTGGGAAGTCGCACACCGCGACGCGTTCCGCGACCGCGCCGGCCGGACGATCCCGTTCAGGAAGATCGACAAGGGCGATCAGCGCCGCGTTCTGAGCGTCGTGCTTCGCGCGGGCGAGTCGACGTATCGCGCCGCGCTTTCAGCGGGCGACCCGGGCGTCGTCGAACTTTCGGTCGCCGGGCCGAAAGCGCGCCCCCTCCAATACGTGCCGCTGCAAAACATCGAGAACACGTCGCTGATCGAACGGGCCATCATCGAGAACAAGCGCGACCAGATCTTCGAGACGTCGTTGCTAACGGTTCGCGAACTCCTCGGTTAACGGGCCGAATGCTCGAGCGCGCCCATCTCATTGTCGTTGCCGACGAGGCAGCCTTGGCCGCCCGCGTCGCGCGGCACACGCTCGACGCGGGCAATGCCGCAATCGCCCGGCACGGCCGGTTCGACCTCGCACTCGCCGGCGGCTCGACGCCGAAGGCCGCATACCGGCTGCTGGCGGCGGCGCCCCTACGCGGCGAGATCGATTGGAGCAAGGTTCGCTTCTTCTTCGGCGACGAACGCTGCGTGCCGCCCGACGACGACCAATCGAATTACAAGATGGCGCACCTCAATCTGCTCGCGCCGCTCGGCATTGCGGCGTCCGCGATCTTCCGCATCGAAGGCGAGCGCGAGCCGCAGGCGGCCGCGGACGCGTACGCCGCCGGCCTCCGCCGCGAACTCGAATCCGGCGACGCGGGCGCGCCGTCGTTCGACCTGGTCATGCTGGGGATGGGTCCGGACGGGCACACCGCCTCGCTCTTCCCGGGCAGCGATCCCTTCGAGGACGACGACCGGCTCGTTCGGGCGCCGTACGTCGCGAAGTTCTCGACTTACCGGATCACGCTCACGCCGCGCGTCATCAACGCCGCCCGTGAGGTTGCCGTCGCGACGGCCGGCCCCACGAAAACGGACGCACTCGCGGCCGTTCTGACCGGTCCCTACGAACCCGCGACGTATCCGAGCCAGATTCTCGACCCGCACCGGGGCACGCTCACGTGGCTCGTCGACGAGGCGGCGGCGGCCAAGCTTCGCTGACGGGAGGTGGGCCGTCGCGTCGCTGAAAACGGACGCTACGATGTCGCCCGTTGTCGCGCGCCGATTTGCCTGTATCCTGATCGCCGTTCTTTTCTTGCCGCGCGCACTCGCCTCGCCGGCGCGCGCCGAAGGCCGCCCGCTCCGCGTCGGGCTCGTGCAGCAGCCGAATTCGCTCGATCCGCTGCACGCGATCCAATTCTACGAGAACTATCTCGACGAAGCGATCTTTAGCGCGCTGAGCGTCATCGACGATCGCGGCGACGTCTCGCCCGACCTCGCCGAACGCGTCCCGACGCGGCGTAACGGCGATATCAGCGCCGACGGCAGAACGATCACCTATCACTTGCGCCGCGGCGTGCGTTGGCAAGACGGCGTGCCGCTCACCTCGCACGACGTCGCGTTCACGTTCGCGCTGATGAGCGATCCCAAGTCGAATTTTCCCGAGGGCTCGATTTATTCGATTATCGAACGCGTCGAGACGCCCGACGATTTCACCGTCGTGCTTCGCCTGCGTAAGGCTTGGGCCGACGCGACCTCGGAACTCTTCGTGGGCGGTGAAAACGGATCGATCGTTCCGGAGCACGTGTTGCGCGGCGTGACCGATTTGACGACCGCGCGATTCGAATCCGCTCCGATCGGCTCGGGGCCCTATTCCGTGGTGCGCTGGGATCGCGGCAACGACATCATCCTGCGTGCGAACCCGTCGTACTTCCGCGGGAAGCCGGGCATCGACCAGATCGACGTGCAGTTCGTGCCGGACCAGAACACGATCGCGCTGCGCATCCTGACGGGCGAACTCGATTTCTCGCCCCAAGTGCCGCAGAGTGCGGCCGCGCAAATCCATCCATCGCCCGCGATCCGCGTCACCTCGGCGCCGACGTACGATAGCGTGCAACTCGGCTTCAACACGCAACTCGCACCGTTCGACGACGCACGCGTGCGCCGCGCACTCTCGGTCGCGATCGATCGCGAGCGGCTCGCCTCGGCCGTCTGGCACGGGCTCGCGGTTCCCGCCGACGATCTCGTGCCGCCGCAATCGCCCGCGCACGTTCGCGACCCCAGCGTCCGCGCGGGCGGCGATCCCGCCGAAGCCGCGCGGCTGCTCGACGCCGCGGGTTGGACGCGCGGGAGCGACGGTGCGCGGCGCAAGGGCGGCGCACCGCTCGCGTTTGCACTGACGATCCAGAGCGGGTACGCCGTGCTGGCGGGGGCGGCGGTGCAAATCCAAGCGACGTGGCGCGCACTCGGCGTCGAAGCGACGGTGCGTCCCGTTCCGTCGAACGTCTTGCTCGCACCGGCGATCGGCCTCTTACCGGCCGGGAAATTCGCGGCATTCCTCGCGGGGAACGGTTACGAGACATCTCCCGATCGTACCGATACGCTCACCTCCGGCGGCCTGCCGCCGAACGGCCGTAACTATACCCGCTACGTAAACCGGAGCGTCGACGAAATGACGGCAACCGCACGCCGCACGCTCGACGACGGCGCGCGCTACGCCCTCTACGCAAAGATCTCCGCACGCGTCCGAGCCGACGCCCCGCTCAACGAATTGGTTTGGCAAAAATTCTTCTACGCGTACACCACGAAGCTCACGGGCGTGCGCCCGGAAACCGTCAACTCCGATTTCTGGAACGTCTACGCCTGGAAACTCGCAAACTAGCCACAGTGCGCGCGCCCTTCGCCCTTCGACAAGCTCAGGGCTTCTTGCCGGGGCCCTGACCGCCCACGAGATCGAGGAGCGGGGCGGAGACGCCCGTGCCGACCGTTTTGACGTCGACGTTGTTCTGGCTCAAGATATCGCCCGAGACGCGGCTGAGTTCGACGAGGGCTTTCTGTACGTCGCTCTGCGCTTGCAGTTCCGAGCCGCGATCGTTCGCGAGCGTGACCTGGCGCTGGAGGACGAGAAACGTGGTCGACCCGCCCGCGCGGAACTTCCGAAGTTCCGACGCGGCAACTTTCGCGGCCGCCACGCGGGCGGCGGTCGCCGCGATTAGCCGCGAGCGCGATGAGCGGTACGTCTGGACTGCGTTGCGCGCCTCGTACTGCAGGCGCTGGATCAGCGCGACTTCTTGCGTTTGGAGCTGGCTGCGCCGCTCGAGTTCCGCTTCGTAATTCGCCTTGGCCGCGCGATCCCGGATCGGGAAACTGAGCGTCGCCGACACCTGGTACTCCGGGAACTCGCCTTTGAGCGCGGTGCCGTAGGACTGACCGACGTTCCCGATCGTTCCCCGGTACGGCGGTACGTTGAGCGAACCCGTACTGATCGGCATCAGCGGATTCCCGGGATTCGCCGCGTTCGAGAGCGCCACGAGCTGATTGATCGTGGTGACCTCGTCGCCGATTGCGTTGAACAACGGCGTTCCGGCCAGGCTGACGGGGTTGCCGGCGAAGCCGTTCTCCGTTACGCCGAGATTGAGATCGACCTGCGGCTTCGTTTGGTCTTTCGCATACGCGACATTGACGTTTTCCTCGCGCATGTTCTCACGAAGTTGCGAGACCTCGGGACGCCGCTTGAGGGCGCTGAGGATCACGTCGTCGATCGAGGGCTCCGCGATCTCGTTGGAAATGGGCGTCGTCGGCACGAGGTTGGCCGTCCACAGCGGATCCGCCGGATTGCCGAGTATCAACTGCTTGAGCGTGTTTTGCTCCGAGGCGACGTTCTGGATCGCCGAATAGACGTCGTTCTGGAATTCGTTGACCTGCGTATCGGATTCGACGACGTCGACGGGCGCCGCCGCTCCGTGCAGGACGAGGCGGGCGTTGGACTCGGATTGCGCTTTAGCCTGGCGGAGCGCGTCCTCTTGAATCGCCACGTTCTTCCAGGCCGCGACCAAGTTATAATACGCCACGAGCACGCTGTCGATCGTGTTTGAGGCTTGCAGCGCCGCATCGTCGCTCGAGAGATCCGCGTTGATGCGCGAAATCGCGATCTGTCGACGGTTCGCGTCGATCGCGCGGTTGCGCGCGAGCGGCTGCGTGAACGAGAAGCCGAGCGCCGTTTCGTAATACGGATCGTAGCCGTTATAGAGGAAGTTGCTGTCCACGCGCTGGGCGGAGGTGAAGACGTTATAGCTGCCGCCCGACAGGGTTGAACCGCTAAAGCCGGCCGTCGCGCCGGCGGTAATCTGGGTGATCGGACCGCCGTCCGGACCCGAGTTCAGCGGCGAAAGCGGCGCCTCCACTTGGACTTGATACGACGGTTGCAGCTGGAATTTCGTGTCGTACGCCCCGTTCGCCGCCACGATTTGGAACGACGCGATACGCCGGTTCGACTGCGAGACGGCGAGGTCGGTGTTGCGCGCGAGTGCCATCGACACGACGTCGTCGATTGCGACGCCGACGAAAGGTCCCGTCGCCCCGGCGATGTCGCCCGACGGCAGCGGCTGCTGCTCCGCGCGGAAGCCGGGCTCGACGTTCGGAACCGGCGGCAACACGAGACCTTGCGACGACGCGGGGGTCGCAATGCCGCCGGGCGATGCGGTCGAGAGCGGCGACGGTGCGGCGCTCATCCCCGGCCCGGGAGTCGCACTCGGCGCAGGGGCGGGCGCCGGACTCGCGACGAGTGCCGCGCCGAGGAGGGTTACGAACGACAGCACGAGCGCTATTTCACCTTGACCGACGTCTCGACCGACATGCCGGGACGCAACGGGTAATCCGAAAGATTTCCGTTCTCGACGGAATCGAAGCGAATGCGGACCGGCAGCCGCTGCGTCACTTTGACGAAGTTGCCGGTCGCGTTCTGCGCGGGCACGAGACTGAACTTGTTCTGCGAGGCCGGCGAGAGGTCTTCGACGTGCCCCGTGAACTTGACGCCGTGATAGGCGTCGACGTTGATATCGACCTCTTGCCCGACGTGCATGTGTCCGACCTGCGTCTCTTTGAAATTCGCCGTAATGTAGACGTTGGCCGCCGGAATGAGCGTCATGAGCGATTCGCCCGCCGCGACCGTCTGGCCGATTTCCGTATTCTTCTGGCCGACGTAACCGTTGATCGGCGATACGATGCGGGTGTAGCTAAGATTATCTTGCGCCGTCTTGAGCTGCGCTCGGAGAGAGTCGACCTGCGCTTGCGCGGCATCCGCCTGGGCCTGCTGCGCGGAAACGCGGCTCGGCGCGCTCGACTCCTGAAGGTTTCCCTGCGCGGTCGTGAGCGTCGCCTGCTGTACGCCGATCTGCGCGACGGTGCTCGACGTGGCATAGCGCTGCGAATCGAGTCGTTGTTCGGCCTGTGCGAGATTGGCGAGCGCCGTACCGACGTCGGCCTCCGATTGCGAATAGCTCGATCGCGCCGACTCGTACGACGCTCGATCCGAGTCGAGCTGCGACTGAGCGACGTCGCCCGTCGTAACGAGCGACTGCGTGCGCTGCAGATCCGCGGCGGCCTTGCGCAAATTCTGAAGGGCGCCCGGTACCGCGTCCTGAGCGGCTTTGAGCTGGGCGTGCGCGGAGTCGACCGCCGCGCGCGCGACCGCGATCTGCTGCGTCGAGGACTGCGCGTTTGCCGAGGCGCTGTTGATCCCGGCCTTCGCCTGGTCGATCTTACCGCGGTTCTCGAGATTCTGGGCGTTCTGCGTATCGCGCGTAAGCGTCACGTTCTCTTGGGCCGCGCGCGCCTGCGCTTTTTGCGCGTCGACAGCGGCCTGCGCCTGTGCCAAACGGGCCGTTTCGTCGACGTTATCGAGCGCGATCAGCAATTCGCCTTTGCGCACCTGTTGGTTGGTGTCCACGAGGATGCGGTCGACCTTTTCGGAGATTTTGCTCGTGATCTGGATCTCGTCCGCGTCGATCGTCGCGTCGTCGGTCGTCTCGTGGGTCGTCGCATATGCGAGATATTTTACGCCCAGGACGATCGCGATCAGGAGCACCGCGATACCGACCACGACGATCGCGAGGCGCACGAGGGGACTGCGCCCGCTCTTGACCTCGACGTCGCCTTTACCGCGCGCTCCCGCGCCCGCTGTGCCTTCCATTATGCTGATCGCGCTCCGTTCAAAAAGATCTCGACGATGTTCGCGACCGACCGTTCCAACGGCAGATCGACGTCGGCCCAGATCTTACGGGCCATGACGAATGAAAATAAGAGTGAGAGAAAGACGCGCGCGAGCCATTCGGCGTCGCCCCGCAATTCGCCGGCACGGGTCCGCTCTTCGAACCAAGTGACGAACATCCGGCGCGATTCGATCGGAGCGCGCCATGCGAACGACGTACCGTCCGGATTCGCAACCTCTTCGGCCAAGGATACGCGAATGATGTCCTCGCGTTCCTTCATCACGACGATCGTCAAGCAGCCGAGTTCCCGCAGCTGTTCCTCGATAGTCCGCAATTCGGCAACGCGGCTGAGGATCTCGGGAAACACTTGGTAAGAACTATACTGATCGACCATCGCGGAGAGCAATTGCGTTTTCGTTCCGAAATGACGAAAGAGCGTCGCTTCGTTGACGCCGGCGCGATCGGCGACCTCGCGCGTGGTCGTGCCGCGGCTCCCGTGCCGCGCGTAGAGATAGCGCGTAGCAGCGAGGATCCGCGAGCGCGTGTCCTCCACGCCGCCTTTGGGGCCCGCCTCCTCCGGTCGCAGCACTACTTCTTCTCTCGCGTGAACACGCCGTCGTCGATCGCGACGTTGGTCTTGTAATCGGAGTAGACGGCGTCGGCGCCCGCGTGGACGTACGGAATGCGAATCGTCGCATGCTGCGCGGCGAGCACGGCGAACCCGCCGACGTCTTCGAACGACTGCGACATCTCGATCACGCCGCCGTTGTAGTAGTGCCATTCCATCGCATCGATTCGCCACGCGACCGGGTCGATCGCGACGTCCTCGTGATCGATCATCCCACGTACCTTCTGCACGAGACGGACGATGAGGTCGCGATGCCCGCTCGTGGTTTTTTCCCCGACGAGCGAGATATCGAAACGGCGCGGCCAGCTGCTGGGATCGTCGATATCCGAATAGAGCTTATCGAAGCCGCGCGCCATGGCCGGAACTTTGCGAAAGACCATCTCGAAGTTGTCCGGGCCCTTGAAATACGTGGTCCCGTCGAGGTGTTCCGAAAGGTAGGGGAAGCTGCGCAGATGGATGTCGACCGCGACCGAGGCCTCGAACGAGCGCAGGCCCGCGTTGCGCGCGATCACCTTCTGCACGACGCCAAGGACGGCCGGATCCGTCTGCGCGCTAGCCGGCGCGCGCGCGGCCGCCCCGGCAGCGAGCGTTCCGGCTAGGAGCACGGCGACGAGCCGCGCTTGCCGTCTCGGGCGCCCGGGCCGTCTGGCGGGCTCTGCGCCGGGCGCGAGGGGCGTCACGACCGTGAAGATCTGGTCGAGGCCGGTCATCCGCAGCGTCTCGAGGAGCGGCTTGTGGCTCGCACGCAGCGAGAGGACGGCCGCGCGCTCGCGGGCTTCCCGGAGCGCGACGATCAGCGCCGCGATCACCGGCGATTCGAGCCGGCCGATGCCGTCGATGTCGACGAGCATGGCTTTGGTGCCCGCGTCGAGCGCGCGCACGACGTCGGCCCGAAAGAGGCGCAAGGCCTCGGGGGTCGCCGGATCGGAAAGGGTCAACGTGAAAATGTCGGGTGCACTCGCCATGCGAGACCTTTCGAAGTGGGAGGGCCGCTCGCAGGACGGAATTTCCCGAATCATGCAAGTGCCTACTTGCACATACGCACGGTGATCAACTCCTGTTTCATCGCCGAAACTGCCCGAGCCGCAAATCTGGACTCGCCGTCGATCGTCCTGGAGCCGCTGCCCGGCACGCCGGGGCCGTCGGCCAGCCTGGAGCCTGACCGCGCCCTCTACCCGGCCAGCATGATCAAGGTCCCGATCGCCGCGGCGCTCGCCGTCCTCTGGGCCACCGGTGGCCGCCGGCCGGGCGACCGGGTGCGGGTCGAAGCCGCTGCACTGACCGCAAACGATGCGCCGTCGCCCTTCGTGGCCGGATTCGAGACGACGCTCGGCGAGGCGGCGCACGCGATGATCGCCGCCAGCGACAACGTGGCCACGAACGTCCTGATCGACGAGCTCGGCCGCGAGCGCATCACCGAGATCTGCCGGCGGGAACTCGGGCTTCGCTCGACGGCGGTCCGGCGCAAGCTCTCGGGGGCGCTGCCGCTCATCGACGACCCGGCCGCGACCGGGCGCAACGCCCACCCGGCGGCCGATGCCGCGACGCTGTTCGCAACGATCGACCGCGAGCGTACCGGGCGCTTCGCCGCGCTCCACGCCGCCCTCGCAGCGCAGATTTGGAACGACAAACTACCGGCGGCGCTGAGGGCGGGAGATTCGTTCGCACACAAGACCGGCGATACGGACGAGGCCTCGCACGATGGCGGGCTCCTAACGCTTGCCGATGGCCGGCGCTTCGTGCTGGTCGTCTACACGGGGCTCGCGTCGAGCCCCGAGAGCGATGCCCGCGTGGCCGCGTTCGGCAGGATCCTGCGCGAAGCGCTGGGAGACGCTACTGCCCCTGCCAATCCGTAAACGGAACGGGCGGGTGGTACGGCGGCCCCGCTTCGAGCGTAACGTCCGTGTGCTGCGCCAGCTCGATCTTGCGCGGATCACCCGCGTAGGGACGGCCGTCGACGAACACGCGGAGCTGGCCCTTTGCGATGCGGGCAGGGCCGACGGCCGTGGCCGAGAGCGGCTGGCCCCACACGTCGAAGAATTGGCCGAGCACGAACGTCTTGAACGTCGGCGACTCCACGTGGATCAACCCATCGGGCGTATGCGTATGCAGCCAATAGAAGCAATTGCCGACGACCGGCCGGCCGACGTCGTCTGGGATCGTGACCGGCTTGCCGTGGTTGAAGATCGCGAGGTGCTGGTGGATGTGGAACACCGCGCCCTCCATCGAGTCGCAGTGAATCCCATCGATCGTCTGCCCCGACGGCACGTCCGCGTGCGCGGCGCCCGCCGCCAACAGCAAGCAGAGCGCGGCGAGGCCGGCAAATGGAACACGAAACACGTTCAAAATCGACTCCGAAGTGTGCAAACGGTCGTTCACCTTCCGGCAATCGCACCCTTCGACAACCCTTCGACACGGCACCGGCCACAGTCGGCACCCTTCGACAAGCTCAGGGTGACGTGATCCGGGGGCTTCGCACACGGTCACACGTGATCCGGGGGCTTCGCACACGGTCACACGTGATCCGGGGGCTTCGCACCGTCACCGTCACCCCTGATCCGTGGGCTCCGCATTGTCACCCTGAGCTTGTCGAAGGGTGACACGGCAGCAACCCCCCGTCAGCGGTCGTAGCGAGCCGCGATTTCGTGCGCGAGCGAGGCCGCGGCGGCGCGCACCTCGGCCGGAGCGACGATTTCCGCCTCCGCGCCCCATTTCAGCGACCAGCGAACGAATTCGCTCGGATCCGCGACCGCATATTCGATTTCGACGCCGGCGTCCGGCAACTCGCGGATCGTGCGGTCGCGCACGACCCGGTCGGCGCGGGCCGCGCGCGCGACGACCGGAGAATACCGCACGGTCACGCGGGTGACGGCGCCTGAGTTCATGATCCCGCTGACGGACGCCGCGGCGAACGCCTCGATGTCGAAATCTTCGGGCAGGGTATAACGCTGCGGAGCGATCTTGACGCCCGCGATGTTATCGAGCGCGAAGACGCGCCGCGCGCCGCGGCCGCGATCGTGCGCCACCGCGTACACGCGGCCGCCCGAGACGACGAACCCGTAGACGTCGACGTGCCGTTCCGACGGCTTGCCGGTCTTGTCGACGTAGGAAAACCGGACGCTCTGCCGATCCCGCTGCGCTTTCTGCAGCGTTTCGAAGTAGCCGCTGCGTTCGGCGTCCAGCTGCGGATCGGCGAGGTGCACGCGCACGGCCGGCTTCGCGGCTGCGCGCGACGTGCTGCCGCCCGCGACGCGGGTCAGCTTTTCGGTGACTTCGCCCATCGAGGCGCCGATGTTGCCGCCGAGCGACGTCGCGATCCCCTTGAGCGCGAGCAGTCCGAAGAGTTCGTTGCCGGAAAGCTCCAGGCGCCGCAGCGAATAGCCGTTTTCGAAGACGTACGTCCCGGTGTCGCGATCGTAGTACCAGGGAAATCCCGCCTCGGCCAGCGTCGCGAGATAACGCCGCACGCTGCGCGTGCTCGGCGGATGCTCGGGATCGAGGCGCGTCTTGAGGCCGTCGAGCGTATGCCGGCCTTCATCGATCGCCGCGAGCAGCCGGAGCAAGAGCGCGATCTTCGGCGTTTTCGGCGCGCCCGTCACGCGAGGGCATCCGCGAGCTCTTCGAGGGTCCGCACGGCGACGTCGATGCCGGGGTCCGCTTCGAAATCCTCCGACTGATGCGGGCCGTATTCGGTCGGACGCGCCACGAAAGCGGTCCGCAACCCGTGCTCGCGCGCGGCCAGCAAGTCGTCGTTGTGGGCAGCCACGAGCATCACGTCGCGCGGCTCGCAGGCGAGTAGCGCGACGGCACCCCGGTACGTTTGCGGATCGGGCTTGTAGTGCCGGAAGATTTCGGCGGAGAGGATCGCATCGAAGCGCAAATCGGCGTGCCGCGCCAAATCGACCAGCAGCGCGACGTTTCCGTTGGAGAGCGTTGCGAGGACGTGCCGCTCACGCAAGCGGATGAGGCCCGCACGCGTATCCGGCCACGGCTCGAGCGCGTGCCAGCGCCGCACGATCCAGGTGCGCTCGTCCGTCGAGAGCGTGCCTGCGATGGCGAAACGCACGGCGAGCTCGTCGAACGATGCGGCGTGCAGTTCGTCGAGGTTGCACCACGCGAGCGTGCCCGCCCGGACCCGCGCCATCGACGGCCGATAGGCCGCGCGCCACGCGTCGACGAGCGCCGTCCAATCGCACGCGATACCGCGCTCCGTGCCGAACGCGGTCAGGTCGCGCACGATGCTCGTGCGCCAGTCGACGAGGGTGCCGAACACGTCGAAGAGCAGCGCGCGCACGCGCGGCGGATTCACGGGTGCACGGCCGGCCGGCCTTACGCCGTGACGATCTTGGCGGCGGCTTCGAGGCCGAGTTCCGCCGTCGAGACCTCGCGCATCTTGTACTTCTGCACTTTGCCGGATACGGTCATCGGGAATTCCGCAACGAACCGTACGTAGCGCGGAATCTTATAGTGCGCGATTTTGCCGCGACAAAAATCGCGGACCGCCTCTTCGTCGAGTTCCGCATCGGGGTGGAGTACGATCCACGCGCAGAGCTCCTCGCCGTATCGTTCGTCGGGCAGGCCGATGACGGAGACGTCCTTGATCGCGGGATGCGCGTAGAGATACTCCTCGATCTCGCGCGGATAGATGTTCTCGCCCCCGCGAATCACCATGTCCTTGATCCGGCCCGCGATGTTGAGATACCCCTCCTCGTCCATCGTGGCGATGTCGCCCGTATGCATGTAGCGCGCGGCGTCGATCGCCTTTGCCGTGTTCTCCGGGTCGTTCCAGTAACCGAGCATGACGCTGTAGCCGCGCGTGCAGAGCTCCCCCGGCGTGCCGATCGGCACGATCTTACCGTTCTCGTCGACGATCTTGACCTCGAGATGCGGGTGGACGCGGCCGACCGTGGCCGTGCGCTTGTCGATCGGATCGTCGACGGCGGTCTGCGTCGAGACGGGCGAGGTTTCGGTCATGCCGTAGCAGATCGTCACCTCGGGCATGTGCATCTCGCTTTGCACGCGCTTCATGATCTCGACGGGACACGGTGAGCCCGCCATGATGCCCGTGCGCAGCGAGGAGCAATCGTAGTCCGCGAAATTCGGGAGCGCGAGTTCCGCGATGAACATCGTGGGAACGCCGTAGAGCGACGTACAACGTTCCCGCACGACCGCATCGAGCGTCATCGCCGGATCGAAGGAGTAATTCGGGATCACGATCGTCGCGCCGTGCGTCACGATCGCGAGGTTGCCGAGCACCATGCCGAAGCAGTGATAGAACGGCACCGGTAAACAGACGCGGTCGTTCGGACCGTAGCGACATCCTTCACCGATGAAGTATCCGTTGTTGAGGATGTTGTGGTGCGTGAGCGTGGCGCCCTTGGGGAAGCCCGTCGTGCCCGAGGTGTACTGGATGTTGATCGCGTCGTCGAACTGCGTCGCCGCCAGGCGCTCCGCCAGGCGTTCGGGCGAGACGTTCTTCGCGGCGATCCGCACGTCGTCCCAACGCATCGCGTTCGGGAGGGGAGCGCCGAGTTCGTCGTCGCCGATCAACACGATCGCGCGCAGCCCGGGCAAGGCGTCTGCGATCTCGCGCATGATCTCGACGTAGTTGCTGGTCTTGTACGAAATCTGCACGAGCAGCACCGACACGCCGCTTTGCTGCAGGACGTAGGACGCTTCGGAACTGCGGTACGCCGGGTTGATGTTGACGAGAATCGCGCCGATCTTCGGGGTCGCGAACTGCGCGATCACCCACTCGACGTTATTGGTCGACCAGATGCCGACGCGATCGCCGTGTTCCACCCCGAGGGCGATCAAACCGCGCGCGAATTCGTCCGTCGCCTCGCGCAACTCGCGATAGGTGTAGCGGCGCCCTTGATGCACCGAGACCACCGCTTCGGTCTCTGGATACGTCGCGGCGATCCGATCGAAGTTCGCGCCGAGCGTCTCACCCAACAGCGGAATCGAACTCGTTCCCGAACTGTAGCTCACTCGCTCCATGCGCGTTGGTTCTCCCGTCTCGGCCCGCTCCCTCGGCCGGCTCGAAACTAACGAATTAGTTGACATGGGCGCGGAGCCTCGCTATGATGAGCGCGTGAAACGCTCGATACACGCTCTCGGGATCCTCGCATTCTCGGCCGGCCTGAGCGCCGCGTCGCTGCTGCCCGCACCCGCCGCCGACTCCGGACAGCGCGTGCTGGCCGCCCCCCTGGCGCCCGGGACGACGCTCGAGATCGACAATATTCTCGGCTCGATCGTCGCGCGCGCCGCGGACGGGCCGTTCGCCACGGTGGATGCATCGATCGAGCCCAGCGGAGCGCCGGGCGTACGCGTCGTCGTCGAGCGTCGTGCAGGCCGGGTCAAAGTCTGCACGGTCTACGGGCGTTCGCACGGTTCGACGTGCGAACATCAGAGCGGCTACGACGACCACACCGGCGCCCGGGTCGAATACGAAATCGCCGTGCCGCCGGGCGTCAACGTCGACGCGCGCAACGTGGAGGGACGCGTCACGCTGCGCGGCATCCGCGCGAACGTCGATGCAAGAACGGTGACCGGAGACGTCACCGTGGACGCGAGTGGTGCGGTGTCGGTCGGAACCGTCTCGGGTGGAATCCATGCGGACTTAGCCGGCGCACGGAGCGCGGCGTGTTCGCTGCGCACGGTGAACGGAAACATCGCACTACGCCTGTCGCGCGCAGCCGGCGTGACGATTGCGGCAAACACCTTGGCGGGCCAGATCGACGCCGACCCGCCGCTCGAATTGTCCCACCAGGACGAGCGATTCGTGGGCCGGCGGGCGACGGCACGGCTCGGCGACGGCGGCACGCCCGTTTCGCTCGAAACGGTCAACGGCTCCATCCACGTCGGGTACCTCTGATGGCGCGCAAGAAGTCGCCCACGCTGACCGAGGCGGAGCTGCGGCTGATGGACGTGCTGTGGGCGAAGAACGACGCGACGGTAGGCGATGTCGTGGAGGCGCTCGGCGATCCGCCGCTCGCGTACAATACGGTGCTGACGACGCTGCGCATTTTAGAGACGAAGGGCTACGTCTCGCATCGCGCCGCCGGCCGCGCGTTCGTCTATTCTCCTAAAGTGGGCCGCGACGAAGCGCGCTCGAACGTGATCGACTACGTGGTTTCGCGCTTCTTCGACAACTCGCCCCGCGCGCTCATGCTCAAATTGCTCGATACGGATACGCTCGACGATCGCGAATTCGCACGCCTGCGCGCGCTCCTCGAAAAGCCGGAGGATACGCCATGACCGCAGTTCTCGGAACGCCGGAGGTCGTGGCGCGGACGGTTCTAATCGCGCTCTTGTGGTCGCTCGCCGGGTCGGCGTTTCTCACCGCCTTCGTCGCGCTCGCGATCCGCGCGACCAAAGCGAGCGCGACGACGCGGCACGTGCTCTGGTGGCTCGCGCTCGCGGGCTCGGCCGCGCTTCCCTGCGCGAGCGTCGCAAGCTCGCTCGGGCGCATCGAGCACCATTCCTACGTCGCCGCTGCCGCATCGGATCCGAATGAACGCGCAATCGGCCGAGGCTCGCTTCGCGTGTCTTCCGCGCCGGAGCGCGTAGTCCGCGCGGCGGGGCAGAGCTATGCGGCGGAGCGCAGCGCCGGATTCGCCCTGCCGGATCCGATGCGAAGCTCGATCGACGCGGCGGCAAACTGGCCGCACGCCGGCGAGGCGCTCGTCGCCCTCTGGATCGGCATTGCCGCGGCCGGCTCGATCTCACTCGGGGCCGGGCTCGCGTCGCTGCGGCGAATCAAGAACGCCGCCGAACCGCTGGCCGACGGCGTGCAGAAACGCTTGCGGCGCTGGCGCCACAGTTCGCGCAACGGACGGTCCGTAAGCTTGCGCGTCTCGAGCGAAATCGACGTGCCGGTCGCCGTCGGCTTCCGCACGCCGACGATCCTGCTGCCGAACCGCCTGATCGAAACGAACGCGCCGGCGGAGATCGGCGATCTCGATCAGATCGTCATGCACGAATACGCACACCTCGATCGCTACGACGACTGGACGAATCTCGCGCAACGCGTCCTCGAGCGCATCTTCTGGTTCAACCCCGTCATCGCGTTCCTCGCCACGCGGATCGCACTGGAGCGCGAGATCGCCTGCGACGACTGGGTGATCGCACAGACCGGACACGCGCATCGCTACGCCACCTGTCTTTGGAAACTCGTGGAAGCCACGCGCCTGCCCACGCGCCGGATCTTCGCGCCGGGTGCGCTCTTCACGCCGCGCCAGATCAGCATTCGTATCGAACAGCTCCTGGATTCTCGCAGAAACGCGCTGCCGCGCCTCTCGCCGCTCGGCGCGCTCGCGACGGCCGTCGCGGCCATAACGCTGATCGTCGCGCAATCCGTGCGCGCGCCCGCCATCGCGATCGACGAGGTTCTCGTCGTGCCGCCGGTCGCCGCCGCGGCACCCCCGGCACGACCGATCGCTGCCGTCGTCCCGCTTGCGAGGCCGACGCCGGCTCCGGCTCCGCAGGCCGCAAGCGCCGCTCGCACCGCGCTACGGCTGAACCGGCTGCCGGTGGAGGCGACGCCTGAAGCGATCGCGCGCGCAGTCGCAACCGCCATCCGTGCGCGCGCCGTCGTGCGTCGCACGATAGCGCGTTCGCCGACCGGTCCGGATTCGTACGCCGACGACATCGGCAACGACGTCATGCACCAGCTCGAACGCGCGGTCGCCGATGCCGGCCCCGACGACGCCGGTTCGTTCCCGCATAGCTGCCAGGGGTGCGACCTTCACGGCGCCGATCTGCACGGCCGCGACCTGCACGGTGCCACGTGGATCGGCGCGAATTTACACGGAGCCGATTTGCGGCACGCCGATCTGCGCGGCGCCGTTCTCATGGGCGCGAACTTGAGCGACGCTCGGCTCGACGGCGCGGACTTCACGAGCGCGCGGCTGACCGGCGTCAACCTGCACGGCGCGACGATTGCCGGAGCCCGCTTCGACGGAGCGCAAATCGTCGGCGTCGACTTCCGGTCCGCGCTCGGAACGCCCGAAAGCATGCGCGTGCTCGTCGACGGGTGCATGGGCTGCGATTTGCACGGTTACGATCTGCACGGTCGCGATTTACGCGGCATCCGCCTGATGGGCGCGAACCTCTCCGGCGCGGACCTTCGGGGTGCCGACCTGCGGGACGCCCGGCTAGAAGGCGTCAATTTGCGAGGCGCCAGGCTGGAAGGCACGGATCTGCGCGGAGCCCGTTTGGACGGCTGCTCCGTCAGCGCAAACCAACTGCTCAAAGCGGACACGCGCGGCGCTCGAATAGACGCGCTCGGCGACTGAAGGAACGCACGTTCCTGAAACATTTCGCGCGTAAGCCGTCTACCTATGCACGACGGGCACAAACAAAACGCCCGCATGAGAAAGGTCGATACCAGATGATCCGACCCCGCGACAAACAACCCGATCCGGAGCGGCCCACGTTCCGCATCCCCAAGCCCGAACAGAACTTCGGCGGCTGGGGACCCAAACTCGGATAACGACGTCGTGAGCGCCTTCGCGAGCGCTCCGTCGGTGACCAAGCGGAAGCGTCATGAATCGATGACGACCGTAATTTCAAGAATGTGCGGATTTCGCGTCGTCAACCCGAGCCTGTCGAAGGGCGAATAGCAGCGAACCGAATTTAGCGAAGCGCACGGTAAGCGCCCTTCGACGAGCTCAGGGTGACGAAGCAGAACCGTCGTGAATGGATGACTACCGTAGTTTCGAGGATGTGCGATATCGAAACATCCCGACGCGTCGCCCGCTACATCGTTTGCGCAACAGCGCAGGAGGAACACAGATGATCAAACCCCGTACCCTCGGCAACCCGCCGGAATCGGAACGCCCGACGTTTCGCATCCCCAAGCCGGAAGAGAACTTCGGTGGTTGGGGGCCAAGACTCAGATAAGATGCGCGCCGGAACAACTAGTCCGGATCGGCGAACAACATCTCTAAATCTTCGCGCGTGAGCGCCTTCGCGAGCGCTCCGTCGGCCTTGATGATATTGCGCGACAACGTCGATTTCCGTTCGGCGAGCGCGCGAATTTTCTCCTCGACCGTTCCCGTCGTCACCAGACGATATGCCGTGACGGCGCGCTGTTGACCGATCCGGTGCGTTCGGTCGATCGCCTGACGCTCGACGGCCGGATTCCACCACGGATCGTAGAGGATCACGTAATCGGCGGCAGTCAACGTGAGTCCGACGCCGCCCGCTTTGAGCGAACACAGGAAGAGCGGCGGACCGTCCGGGCTCATGAAACGGGCGACCTCACCCTGACGGTCCTTGTCTTTGGTCGAACCGTCGAGATAGCCGTACTCGATCCCGCGCTTGTCGAGTGCCCCGCGCATGATGCGCAGCATCGAGGCGAACGCGCTGAAGACCAAGAGCCGGTGTCCGCCGGACAAGATCTCGTCGACCGTTTCGAGGAACGCTTCGAACTTCGCGCTCGCTTCGGGTTCGTCGCGGTGTTCTTCGAAAAGCAAACCGGGATGCGCGCAGATCTGGCGCAGCCGCGTCAGCGCCGCGAGCACGTGCACGGTCGCGCTCTCGATACCTTGTTCTTCGACGACGGCGAACACGTCGCGGCGGGCCGCTTCCGCGACGCCCCGGTAGAGCCGGCGCTGCAGCGGCGAGAGATCGCACGCGAGCGCGACCTCGGTCCGCTCCGGAAGCTCCGGCGCGACGTCTTCTTTCGTGCGGCGTAACAGGAACGGCTCGAGGCGCGAACGCAGCGTTCCGATCGCCTTGCGATCGTTCTCGGCGATCGGCAATTCGAAGCGCCGCCGAAACGACGTCTCGCTCCCGAGCAGCCCCGGTTCGACGAACGCGAAGATCGCCCAGAGGTCGCGCAGCGAATTCTCGACGGGCGTACCCGTGAGCGCCAGACGATGATCGGCGTGGAGACTCCGCACGACGCGCGCGATCTGCGACGACGGGTTCTTCGCGTTTTGCGCCTCGTCGAGGATCAGCGTCCGGAAATGGAATTGCGAGAGCTGTTGTGCGTCCAGGCGCGCGAGCGCGTAGGAGGTAATGACGACGTCGGCGTTCTGCACTTCGTCGTAGCGCGCGGCCCGTTCGCTGCCGGAGTGCAGGCGCAGCGTCCGCAGGTCCGGCGCGAAGCGCGCGATCTCGTTCTCCCACGTATGCGTGACGGACGTCGGCGCGATCACGAGCGACGGCGCGCCACCTTCCACGAGCTTGCGGCGCAGGAGATAACTGATGACCTGGATCGTCTTGCCAAGACCCATCTCATCGGCAAGGATACCGCCGAAACCGAACTCGGAGAGATAGGCGAGGAAATCGAGACCGCGCTCCTGATACCCGCGTAGCGTGCCGTCCTGCAGCCGCGGCGGAGCGACGACGGGGATGCCCTTGAAATCGCGCAGCTTTTCGCGCATCTTCTCCACGTCGGGCGGCAATTGTACGTTGCCGAAGTTTTCGTGAAGCTCGTCGCGCAGTGCGAGCAGGGCGGCGAGACCGCTGCGGCGCCGTTCCGCGATGTCGGTGAGCAGGGCGTTGCGCTCGCGCAGTTTTTCGACGTCGACGAGTTTGCCGCGCACTTCGGCGAAACGGCCGCTCGTCGAAAGGAGCGCGGCGAGTTCCTTTTGCGTGAGCGCTTCGCCCGAACCGCCGACGAAGACGTCGACCTTGAGTTCGAACCAGTCCGCATCTTCGCCGGAGCGCTCGGCGACCACGTTGATGTCGAGTTCGGTCTTGCCCCGCGCGAGGTCGGTGAGTCCGGGGTCGAGACGGCGTTCGAGGTCGTTCCAATCCGGCAGGATCTCGCGCACGAAGTTCGCCGCGCGGTCGGCGCCGTGGAGCGCGAAGCCGTCGCTGGAACGCGGCACGAAGCCGACGTCGATCAGCCGCCCGCGCAGCGCCGCGGCCTGTTCGGTCGTGAAGCGCACGAAGCGCTCGCCGTGCGGTGCGATCGCTCCGAGCGCGGCGTAGGGGGAGCGCGCGCCGGTCGCCCGATCGATGAACGTCACCGTGGCGATCAGCGCTCCGGTCGCCCAGCCGAATGCGATTTCGGCCGTGGCATCTGCGGCGTCGGCGATGCCGAGCGAACCGCGATCCTCGTGCGTTAGAAACGGCGCGACGCGCGCGATCGTGCGCGGTGAGAGCGGAGCGCTCGAGCGGGCACCGTTCGTGGCGCGCGCGACGTCGATCGCTTTCTTCGCGTCGAACGTCCCGTCGACGAGATACGCGGCGCGCGGCGTCGCGATCCAGAGCGGCGGCCCTTCGAGCAGGAGCGCGTCCTTCGCGGAAACCTGCCGGCCGTCGATCGTCTCGAACACGGGCAGGAACGTCGACTCGCGGCGCACCGCGCGCAGCCCGAGGCCGCGCAGGTCGATCCGGAATTCCGGAAGCTCCGAGGGATGGCGGCCGCCCGAGGGATCGTCGTCGAATCGCAGCCGCGGATGTTTCGAAAGGCGGAAGAGCGCGCGCGCCAAGGCCCGCTGCGCCGTCCGGCCGGAAAAGGCTTCCTGAACGCTTTCGTCGCGCATCAATTCGCGGTCGAGTTCGTCCCAATCGTCGTGCGGCGTCGCGTCCATCATCGCGACGATCGCCTGCGCGTCGCGCACCGCACCGCGCAGGCGCGGGGAATCGAGCACGAGCGTCGCCGCGATCGTTTGACCGTCGGGCGACGAGAACACGGGCCACACGCTGCGCGCGCGTACCTGTTTCGACTCGACGCGCGGCGTGGGCAGCCAGCTCAGATCGAGGTCGGGCGTCGCAGCCGGGCCGCTCTCCTCGAGTTCGGTCTGCGAGCGGACCGTTTCCAGCGTCGCCACGACGTGTTCGCAGATGCCGCTGCCGCCGCACGAACAGACGGCCCGGAGCGCGAGCGGACCCGTGCCGCCGCCCCATTCGATCGCGACCTCGCGCGCGCCGCGCGGGTCCTTGACGAGTGCGTCGATCTTGAGGTCCTCGACCGCGCGCAAAACCACCCGCTTCGTTTCGACGAGTGCGAGAGCCGTGCGCACGATGTCGCGGGCGAACCAGGAGCCGATCGTGGCCGGCAGCCGCGACCGCCACGTTGCAAAAGGTGTCAAACGTGCTTCAGTACGCGAATCGAACGCGCGAATCCCACGGCGGGGCAAGAATCGGGGCGCCCGTGACACGATCCGTGTCGCGGGCGCCCCTCGCTGTCGGTCAAACCGGGAACGTCAGCCGACGCTCACTTCCGGCGGCGGCGCCGCGGGCGGTTCGAACGCGGGGATCTTCGAGAACCGCAGCTTGTCCGGATTGTCCGGATTCACTTCGGCCAGGATACGGTCGCCGGCCGTGAACGTACCCTTGAGGAGTTCTTCGGCGAGTTCGTCCTCGACCTCGCGCTGGATCGCACGGCGCAACGGACGCGCGCCGAATTGCGGGTCCCAACCCTTGCGAGCGAGCAGCGCCTTCGCTTCCTCGACCACTTCGAGATGCATTTCCTGAGCCTTGATCTCGCGGACGACTTTCTCGAGTTCGAGCGAGACGATCTGTTCGATCTGCTCGCGGTTGAGTTGGTGGAAGACCACGATCTCGTCCACGCGATTGAGGAACTCGGGGCGGAAGGTGTGCTTGACCTCTTCAAGCACCTTGCTCTTCATCTTCTCGTAGGCGGCTTGATCTTGTTCGCCGTTCGTCTTCTGCGGGCGGAAGCCGATGTCGGTCGTCGTCTGCATGCCGGACGCACCGACGTTCGACGTCATGATGATCACCGAGTTCTTGAAATCGACGATGCGGCCCTGAGAGTCGGTGAGCCGGCCGTCCTCGAGCACTTGCAGCAAGAGGTTGAACACGTCGGGATGCGCCTTCTCGATCTCATCGAGCAACACGACGCAATACGGACGGCGCCGCACCGCTTCGGTCAGTTGACCACCCTCTTCGTATCCGACGTATCCCGGGGGTGCGCCGACGAGCCGGCTGACCGCGTACTTTTCCATGTACTCCGACATGTCGATACGGATCATCGATTCGCTGTCGTCGAAGAGATACTCGGCGAGGCTGCGCGCCACTTCCGTCTTCCCAACACCCGTGGGTCCGAGGAAGATGAACGAGCCGATCGGACGCTTCGGGTTCTTGAGACCCGCGCGCGACCGCCGGATCGCGCGCGTAACGACTTCGACTGCTTCGTCTTGGCCGATCACGCGTTTGTGGAGTTGCTCCTTCATCGAGAGCAGCTTGGCCGTCTCGGCTTGCGCGAGCTTCGACACCGGGATGCGCGTCCACGAGCTGACGATGTAGGCGATGTCTTCTTCCGTGACTTTGATCGTCTTGTCGGCCGAAGCGCGCTTTTCCATCCATTCTTGCTCGAGGCGCTGTTTCTCGAGGCGCAGCTTTTCCTCGCGGTCGCGAATGGCGGCGGCCTTTTCGAATTCCTGAGACTTGACGACCGCCTCTTTTTCGATCTTCACCTTGCGGATCTGATCGTCGATCTCGCGAATTTCCGGCGGCGGAAGCGTCGCCTGGAGGCGCACGCGGGAGCTCGCTTCATCGACGAGATCGACGGCCTTGTCGGGCAGGAAGCGATCCGAAATGTAACGGTCCGACAGCTTCGCGGCGGCCGCGAGCGCTTCGTCCGTGATCGTCACCTTGTGGTGCGCCTCATAGCGGTCGCGCAGACCGCGGAGGATCTCGATCGTCTCTTCGATGGACGGTTCTCCGACCATCACGGGCTGGAAACGGCGTTCCAGCGCGCTATCCTTTTCGATGTGCTTGCGGAACTCGTTGAGGGTCGTCGCGCCGATGCATTGCAGCTCGCCACGCGCGAGCGCCGGCTTGATGATGTTGCTCGCGTCGATCGCGCCTTCGGCAGCACCGGCGCCGACGAGCGTGTGAAGCTCGTCGATAAAGAGGATGATTTCACCTGAAGCCGCGCGGATCTCGTCCATAACGCGCTTCATGCGCTCTTCGAATTCGCCGCGGTATTTCGTGCCGGCAACGAGCCCGGCGAGGTCGAGCGTGATCACGCGGCGTTCGCGCAACGGTTCGGGCACTTCGCCCTTGATCACGCGCTGCGCGAGGCCCTCGGCGATTGCGGTCTTGCCGACGCCCGGTTCGCCGATCAGGGCGGGGTTGTTCTTCGTGCGGCGAGCCAGGATCTGGATCACGCGCTCGATCTCGTTGGCCCGGCCGATCACCGGGTCGAGCTTGTTGTCGCGAGCGAGGGTCGTGAGATCGCGGCCGTACGCATCCAGCGTCGGCGTCTTGGACTTGCCCTTGGGCGCGACCGGCTGACCTTCGGCGCCGAGCAACGACGTCGTCTGCACGCGCACCTTGGCCGGATCGACGCCGAGGTTCGTCAGAACGCGAGCGGCGACGCCCTCGCCCTCGCGAATCAACCCGAGCAACAAGTGCTCGGTGCCGATATAGTTGTGATTGAGCTGCCGCGCTTCTTCAAACGCGAGTTCGATGACGCGCTTCGCGCGCGGCGTGAAGACCATTTCCTGCTGGACGGTCTGTCCGCCGCGACCGACGATCGCCTCAACCTCTTGGCGTACCTTCGCGAGGTTCACGCCCAAGGTCTCGAGGACTTTCGCCGCCAGGCTTTCGCCTTCGGAGATGATCCCGAGCAAGATGTGCTCGGTCCCGATATAGTTGTTACCGAGCCGTTGCGCCTCTTCTTGCGCCAAGACGATGCTCCGTCTCGCGCGCTCGGTGAACGGTTCCCACATTGACATACTGCTTTGACTCCCTAAACGCCCGCCCCGGGTCGCCTTACAGCGCACGCTTTCGAATCGGACTTGCCGGACGTTGCCCCTTTACCCTTTGTCGGTTGGCCAACGCCACGGCCTTCGTGTCCGCCTTAGACACGGCTTGGGACGCGTTTAGTTTCGTGGGATCGAATGCTCTAGGAGGACCCTTCGACGAGCTCAGGGTGACAGAGGGGGGATAAAAGTGAGGATTGCGAGAGAATCGGGGCTCCTTGCCTAGGAATTTGCCATGTAGGGCGACGTAGTATTTAATATGAGCCTCAGAAGCTCCTTAGACGCGCGAAAGCCGCGAGGTCGCCCGTGAAGCCGAAGAAGAGTCCGACCACGGCCCTTGGCACCGATCCCGGCGCGCCGGAGGCCGTGACGCGCGTCGCCCCGGCCGCGCGCAAGAGCACGGTCGCCAAGGTTTCGCACACCTTGAGCATCTCGCTTGCGGAGCGACTCGAAGAGTTCGCCTTCTTCCAACGCATCAGCGAAAGCGCCGTGATCGAGTACGCGCTCACCAGCTTCTTCGCCCAAGGTGGAGACGACGCGGCGCTTGGCGACATCCTGCGCCGCGACGGTGCCGGGCGCCGCCGAAAAAGCTGAGCTAGCGGCCGACGCGGCGCAGGGACGCGCCGTGCTCGCGAAGATACTTCCCGACCGTGGCGTCGGTGGTTCGAGCGAACAACATTTCCAAAGCGATCTCGACGATCGAGCTTTCGGAAAGGCGCTCTTCGAAGGCGACCTTGCGCAACCGCTTCCCGATGTCGCTCGACACGTTGACGGACAGCTTCACCGCATTGGCCGTGGCGACCGAAGCGCCGGACCCGGACGCGGATTTTGCCTTCGCTTTGACCACGAAATAAACTTTCGCTCACTCGCAAGGGGTACCTGCCAAGCGGCTATGAACTCTTGCGCCGTAAAGCGGCCCCGGCGTCGCGCAGCCGCCGGCCGAGTTGCGCGTCATCGCCGGCGTCGAAAAGGTCGCGGAGTGCAAATTCGATGACCGCACTCTCGCTGATCCGCTCGCGGAACGCAAAGTGGCGCAGGCGTTCGGCCACTTCGGCATCGAGCGTATGCGAAACCGTCGCGATCTTGACGCGTCGCGGCGTGGGCGACGATTCAGCGGCCTCGTTTGAAATGATAATCGCCTCTCCAAGAAAGTCGGGGCGTCCCCATAGATCGCAGCAGCCGGCTGCTACTCACTCTGCGTGCGTGCTACGAACGACCAACTACTCCTGCTTGAATACCTAATACAAAATACGAACCACGTCGCGACGCTCGTGAAACTTTTCTTCACGGTCCATACTTCGTAGGTACGCGGAACACCCGCGCAAAAAAAAAGCGCGCCGCCGAAGCGACGCGCTTTTCCTACCTGCTACCGGCTCGTGCGGATTAAGCCGCCGCTGCCAGAACGGCTCGCGCCGCGAACACGTCGGTCATCGAGGACCGGTACGACGCCGACGCCTGGGCGTCCGAACGCACTTCTTGCCCGGCCGCCGCACCGGCGCAGGCCGCTTTGACTGCGGTCGCGTCGTCCACGCGAACGCCCGCGAGCGCCGCCTCGACATTCGCGGCGCGATAGGCGTGGTCGCCCACGCCTGTGACCCCGATGCGCGCGCCCCGGATCGTTCCGCCCGCGAGATCGAGCGCCGCGGCCACGCCCACGATCGCGTAATGCGACGCCGGATGGTGATACTTGACGTACGCCGAATGCGGCGCCGCGTCGAACGCCACGCGGACGAGGATCTCGCCCGGCGCGAGCGACGTCTCGAACATCCCGGTCATGAAGCCCGCCGCCGATTCTTCGCGCGTTCCGTTCCGGCCGGCGATGGTGAACGTCGCGTCCAGCGCGAACGCGACGGCGGCGTAATCGCAAGCCGGATCGCCGTTCGCGAGCGCGCCGCCGAAGGTACCGCGATTGCGGACCTGCGGGTCGCCGACGGCGTTGGCGGCTTCCCAGAGCACCGGTGCGTGGTGTTGCAGGTCGCCGTTCGCGGCGACGGCCGCGTGTTTGGTCATCGCGCCGATCGTGAAGCGCTTGCCGTCGAACGAAATGCCGGCGAGGTCGGGCACGGCGCCGAGGTCGACGAGGATGCCGGGCTCGGCGAGCCGCAGCTTCATCATCGGAATGAGGCTATGACCGCCCGCGAGGATCTTCGCCTCGCCGCCGTGCTCCGCGAGGAGCGTGAACGCTTCGTCGAGCGACTTCGGACGCGCGTAATCGAACTTGCTCGGAATCATACGTGCGCCTTTCCGTTCGCCTTTGCGTGCATGGCGTTGTAGAGCTTCTCGGGGCGCAGCGGCATGTCGATGTTCTTCACACCGAACGGTGCGAGCGCGTCCATCACCGCATTGACCACGCACGGCGTCGAGCCGATCGTGCCGGCTTCGCCGACGCCCTTGATGCCGAGCGGGTTGACCGGCGTGGTCGTTTCCGTATGACCGAGTTGGAACGCGACCAATTGTTCGGCGTGCGGGATCGCATAGTCCATGAACGTGCCGCTCGTGAGCTGGCCGTTTTCGTCGTAGATGGCTTCCTCGAAGAGCGCCTGCGAGATGCCCTGCGCGAGACCGCCGTGCACTTGACCTTCGACGATCAGCGGATTGATGATCGGTCCGCAGTCGTCGACGGCGACGTACTTCTTGATTTCGACTTCGCCCGTCTCGGCGTCGACTTCGACCACGCAGATGTGCGCGCCGAAGGGGTAGACGAAGTTCGGCGGCTCGAAACGCCGCGTCGCGTCGAGCCCGGGCTCGATGTCGGGCGGAAGGTTGATGCCGCGAAACGCCATAAATCCGACTTCCGCCGTGGTCAGCGACTTCGACGGATCGCCCTTGACCTGGATCTTGCCGTCCTTGAACTCGACGTCGTCGGGATTCGCTTCCCAGGTGTGCGCGGCGATCTTGATCGCCTTCGCCTGGATCGTATCGATCGCGAGGCTCAGTGCCGCGCCGCCGACGGCCGTGCCGCGCGAACCGAACGTTCCGACGCCGTACTGCACTTTGTCGGTGTCGCCGTGAATGACGTTGACGCTGTCGATCGATACGCCGAGCCGGTCGGCGACGATCTGCGCGAACGTGGTCTCCTGGCCTTGCCCGTGCGGCGAAACGCCCGTCATCACGGTGACGCTGCCGGTCGGTTCGACGCGGATCGTGCAGCTATCCCAGCCGGGAGCCGGCATCGCGGCGGAGGGACCCATGCCGCAGACTTCGACGTACGTCGAGAGCCCGATCCCCAGGTAGCGGCCCGCTTTACGCAGCTCCGCCTGTTCCGCGCGCAACCCCTTGTAGTCGGCGAGTTCGAGCACCTTGTCGAGCGACGCCGCGTACTCGCCGCTGTCGTACATGAGGCCCGTGACGGTCGCGAACGGAAACTCGGCGCCGCCGATGAAATTCTTGCGCCGGATCTCGACCGGATCCATGCCGATCTCGAGCGCGATGAGATCCATCATCCGTTCGATCAGGAAGGTCGCCTCGGGCCGGCCCGCGCCGCGATAGGCGTCGGTCGACATCGTGTTCGTGAAGACGCCGAGCAGCTGGCAGTCGATGCCTTCGATCTTGTAGCAGCCTTGGGCCATCAGCGGCGTGAAGGTCGCGATCGCCGGCGTGAGCAGTTGGTGGTACGCGCCGAGATTCGAGAGAATCTTCATGCGCAACGCGAGCAGCGTGCCGTCCTTGGTCGCGGCCGCTTCGACGTACTGAATCTGGTCGCGGCCGTGCGTCATCGCTTGGAAGCACTCGGAGCGCGTCTCGATGAACTTCACCGGCTTACCGAGTTGCATGGAGAGCCAGCAGACCAGCAGTTCTTCGGCGTAGAGATTGAGCTTGGCGCCGAACCCGCCGCCGACTTCCGGCGCGATCACGCGCACTTTGATCTCTTGCAGGCCGAGCAGCAGCGCGATGTTCGTGCGCAGCAGGTGCGGGATCTGCGTGGACGACCAGAGCGTGAGCTGCTGCGGGCCCGGCTGCCATTCGGCCATCATCGTGCGGGGTTCCATCGAGCACGGGATCACGCGCTGGTTGACGATTCGCTGCTTGACGATCACGTCGGCTTTGGCGAAGGCCGCATCCGGATCGCCCACTTTGACGGGCATCTCGTAGGCGACGTTCGACTGGAGGTCGCTGTGCGCGAACGGTCCGCCCGCAGCCGCCTTGTCGAGATCGACCACGACCGGCAACTCGTCGTACTCGACGACCACCGCTTCCGCCGCATCGCGGGCCACGTACGGATCGTTCGCGACGACGACCGCGACGCACTCGCCGACGAAACGGACTTCCCCGACCGCGAGCGGCGGATGCGCCGGCTTCACGAGCCCGGGCAGTTCGGCCGCCGTCGGCAGCGAAACTTCGAATTTCGCGGCCGCGAGATCCGCTGCCGAATAGGCGCCGAAGACGCCCGCTTTCTCTTTCGCAGCGCGAACGTCGACGTTGCCGAGCTTGGCGTGCGCGTACGGACTGCGCACGAACGCCGCGTAGAGGGTGCCGACGAGTTGCACGTCTTCGACGTACTGCGCGCGGCCCGTGATGAGCCGCGGATCTTCACGGCGCTTGATCTTCGCGCCCATGAGCGTGGTGAACGCCATTAGTTGTGGCCTCCGGTCGGAAGTAATTCGCGGACGCCGTGGCGCGGCGTGCTCTCGCGCAGCGAGGCCGCCGCGGACCGCACGGCCCGCACGATGTTTTCGTAGCCGGTGCAGCGGCAGAGATTGCCCTCGAGTCCGGCGCGGATCTCAGCATCGGTGGGGTCGGGATTGCGTTGCAAGAGGTCGATCGCGCTGACGATCATCCCGGGCGTGCAATAGCCGCATTGCAGGCCGTGCTTCTCCCAGAACGCCTCCTGCATCGGGTGGAGCGACTCGTGCGTGCCGATCCCCTCGATCGTGGTGACCTTCGCGCCGTCCGCCTGGACCGCGAAGACCGTGCACGATTTGGCGGACGCACCATCGATCAGGACGGTGCACGCACCGCAACTCGACGTATCGCAACCAATGTGCGTTCCGGTCAATCCGAGATTTTCGCGGAGCGCGTGGACCAAGAGCATTCGCGGCTCGACCTCGAGCGAACGGACGGCGCCGTTTACCTCGATCTCGATATGTGGCATAGATGGGAGACCTCGCTGCTGGACGTGAGGTTCGCAACGTACCGCTTTGGGAAATATAATTCCTCGTACTACCTGAAAACTACGGGAACAGGTGCCGCTTTGCCGGAACGCGACGTGAAATGAAGTCCAGCGTCGACGTCGACGGGCTGATCGAGCGGCTACGCGCCGAATCGTATCTCGCCGACCGCGGTCTCGCGACCGCACTCGCCTGCGCGATCGCGATGCGGCGCCCACTGCTCCTCGAAGGCGACGCAGGTGTCGGAAAAACCGACGCGGCGCGGGCCCTCGCCCGCGTCTACGGGGCCGACCTCGTCCGCCTCCAATGCTACGACGGGCTCGATTTGTATTCGGCCGCCTACGATTGGAACTACGCGAAGCAACTGCTCGCGATCCGCAGCGCCGAAGCGGGCGGCCGCGAAACGCCCGACCTCTACTCCGACGATTTCTTGGTCCGCCGGCCGCTCTTGGCAGCGCTCGGCGCGACGCGCGAGGCGGGCGTCGTGCTCCTCATCGACGAGATCGACCGCGCGGACGACGAGTTCGAGGCCTACCTCCTGGAATATCTCGCGGACTTCGCGATGACGCTGCCGGAACGCGGGCGCATCGCGGCGGCGCACCCGCCGATCGTCATCCTCACGTCGAACCGCACGCGCGATCTCCACGACGCGCTCAAACGGCGCTGCTTCTATCACTGGATCGGGCACCCGAGCCTCGAGCGCGAGACCGAGATCATCCGGATGCGGCTGCCCGACGTAGCGCCCGATCTCGCCGCGGGCGTCGCGCGCGCGGTCGCGGTGCTGCGCGACCGGGGCTTGCGCAAGCCCCCGGGTGTGGCCGAGGCGCTCGACTGGACGCAAACCCTCGACGCGCTCGGCGCGACGAGCGTCGAACGGCGGTTTCTCGACGACTCGCTCGGTACGGTCGTGAAGTATCCCGAGGACATCGAAGTCGCGCGCGACGCGCTGCTCGGATGATCGACGCCCGCGCCTTGGCCGCGACGTTCGATCGCGCGCTCGCCGCCCGGGGTGTCGACGCCGGAACGCGGCGCACGATCGCTTTCGCGGAGACCCTCGAACGCGCGCGACCGGCGCGCCCGGACGCACTCTACTGGTTCGCGCGCGTCTCGATGTTACCGTCGATCGAGAATCTCGACGCGTTTCACGCCGCGTTCGCGGAGGCGATGGAGACCTTTGCGGACGTCGACCTGTTGCGCGACCTGGTCCAACACGTGCCCGGCGCGCCGCCGAAAGAGAAGCCGCCGGAACGCAGGCGCAAAGATCCGCCGCCGCCCGACGACACCGCCGCGAACGAGGACGACGCGCGCGAGGCGGTCACGTTCCTTGCGATGGCGGGCGACGAGGAACGGCTCGCCGAGCGCGATTTCGCCGAGATGACCGACGCCGAGCGGGCCCGGGCGATGCGCGCGCTCGAGCGGGCGCGCGTCGCGATCGATCTGCGCCGCTCGCGTCGCCGCCGTGCGGCGGCCCGCGGCGACCGGCTCGACATCCGCGCGACGATCCGCGCGGCCGCGCGCACGGCGGGCGAACTCGTCCGGCAACGCGCGAGCGCGCGCCGGGAACGGCCGCGGCCGCTGGTCTTCCTGTGCGACGTCTCGGGATCGATGGCGTCGTATTCGCGCGCACTCTTGCAATACGCGCGCGTCCTCTCGCTCGGCCGGCGCAAAGTGCGCGCGTTCGCGTTCGCGACCCGCCTCACCGAGCTGACCGCGATCGCGCGCCGCACGAACCACCGCTCGGCGATGGCGGCCTTCGGCGACGCACTCCAGGATTACGGCGGCGGGACGCGGATCGGCGGCGCCTTGCGGGCGTTCAACGACCGCTACGGCCAGCGCGGCGCGGCGCGCGGCGGCACGGTCGTCATCCTCTCCGACGGCTGGGAACGCGAGGATCCGGCCCTGGTCGCGAGCGAGATGGCCCGGCTGCGGCGGCTGACACGGCGGATCGTGTGGGTCAATCCGCAAAAGAAACATCCCGCGTTCGAGCCGCTCGCGCGGGGCATGGCGGCCGCCCTGCCGTACGTGGACGCACTCGTCACGGGGCACAACATCAGATCGCTCGACGCGATCGCGGATGCAATCGAAGGAACATTAGCATGATCGATATTCTGGAGACCGTCGAGCGCTGGCGCGCCGAAGGTCAGCGGGTCGCGCTCGCTACGCTCGTCGGCGTCGAGAAGTCGGCGCCGCGCGATCCCGGCTCGGCGCTCGCGGTCAACGAGCGAGGCGAAGTCGCGGGTTCGATTAGCGGCGGCTGCGTGGAATCGGAACTCTTTGAAGAAGCGCAAGCTGCGATTGCAAGCGGGAAACCGAAATTCGTCACCTACGGCATCAGCGACGAAACGGCGATGGAGCACGGGCTCACGTGCGGCGGCACGTTGCACGTCTTCGTCGAGCCGCTCGCGTGGTGACGGCATGAGCTTGTTCGATCGCCTGGCCGCGGCAATTCACGCCGAATCGCCGATCGCGCTTGCGACCTGCCTCGACGGCGCGCATGCCGGCGCGAAGATGCTCGTGGACATGCGCGACGTCGAGGGCGACCTCGGCACGCCCGGGCTCAACCGCGCCGTGATCGAGGAAGCACGCGCGCTGCTGCAAGTCGCGCAAACCTCGCTGCGCAGTTTCGGCGAAGACGGCGAACCCGTCGGCGACGACGTGCGGGTCTTCATCCAATCCTTCGCACCCAAACCCGACATGTTCGTCTTCGGAGCGATCGACTTCTCGCGCGCGATGGCGAGCGTCGGCAAGTTCATGGGATACCGCGTGACGGTGGTCGACGCGCGGCCCGTGTTCGCGACGAAGGCGCGCATCCCCGACGCGGACGAGATCGTGATCGCGTGGCCCGACGAATTCCTCGAAACCGCGAAGGTCGACGCGCGCACGGCGCTGATCGTCTTGACGCACGACGTGAAATTCGACGTGCCGCTGCTGCGCGTGGCGCTTGGAACCGAAGCCGGTTACATCGGCGCGATGGGCAGCCGGCGGACGCACGCGAACCGGATCGAAGCCTTGCGCGAGGCCGGGATCAGCGAGGCCGGGCTCGCCCGCATCCACGCGCCGGTCGGCCTCGACATCGGCGCGCGCACGCCGGAAGAAACCGCAATTTCGATCGCTGCCGAGATCGTCGCGACCCGCTTCGGACGCACGGGCGGGTCGCTGCGCAACGGAACGCTGCCCGTACACGGACCGGCCCCGCTGCCTGCGCGGACGGCCGCCGTATGATCATCGACGATTCTTTCGACGTGGACGCGCCGGTCGACCGTGTCTGGCCGGTCCTCAAAGACGTGCCACGCGTCGCGACCTGCATTCCGAACGCCGCGATCACGGAGGTGATCGACGAGAAAACCTATCGCGCGAAAGTCGCGGTCAAAGTGGGTCCCGTCTCGGTCGGCTACAACGCGGTGATCACGATCCTCTCACTCGACGACGAAACGCACACGGCGACGCTCGACGTGAAAGGCGACGACGTCAAGGGCCGCGGCGGCGTGCGCGCGAGCGTCGTGTCTCGCGCGGAAAAGCGCGGCGACGGGACCCACGTCGAGTTGCACACCGACGCGCAGATCAGCGGCGTCATCGCGACGGTCGGCGGGCGGCTCATTGAAAGCGTCGCCCGCAAGACGGTGGCGGAGTTCGCGAAGAATCTCGCCGCGCTGGTCTAGGGTGATATGTCTGTGATCCGGGTGACTCGTTTTAAGGATGGGCGCTCCAACTTTGTCACCCTGAGCCTGTCGAAGGGTGCACGGCAGAGAACACGATCAACGAAGCCCTCGTTACGCGCCCTTCGACAGGCTCAGGGTGACAAAGCGAAACCCGATCGCCGCTAATGCCCCGGCCGACGGGCGCGCCGGTCTATTGCGCGATCCTCGCGGCCGGCCGCTCGTCGCGTATGGGGCGCCAAAAACTCTTGCTGTCGGTGGCCGGCGCGCCGCTTTTCGCGCGGGCCGTCGCGGCGGGGGCGGCCTATCCGCGCGTCGTCGTAGCGAGTCCCGAGGTTGCGCCGCACGTGCGATCCGCGGCGGGGCTCACGGTTATCGTGAACGCGGCACCCGAGCGCGGCATGGCGCATTCGCTCGCCCTCGCGGACGCCGCGATCGCGGACCGCGACGCGGCGCTCGTCGTGCTGCTCGCTGACGCTCCCCTCGTCGATGCGGCGCTGATCGCGCGGATCGTGGCGGCGCGCGGCGACGCGGACGTGGCGTATCCCGTCCGCGACGGCGTCCCCGGGCACCCGGTCGTCTTCGGCCCTCGCCCGCGCGCGGAAATCGCTCGCCTGCCCGACGGCGACACGCTGCGCGAGCTCCGGAGCGACCCGCGCTGGACCTGCGTCACGGTCGCCGAGGCCGGGGACCGGCCCTTCGCCGACGTCGATACGCCGGGCGACTTCGCGCGGATCCGCGGCTTGCTGGAAACTTCTCCTTCCCCGGAGAACTCATGAGTCTCATGCCCACACAAGAAGAAGTCCGCGAAGCCCTCACGACGGTCGAAGACCCGGAACTGCACATCGGGATTGTCGATCTCGGTCTGGTTTACGGTGTCGAAGTGGCCGGGCCGAAGAACGAAGAGGTCTCGGTCACGATGACGCTGACGTCGCCGATGTGCCCCGTGGGACCGATGTTCAAGGCTGCCGTCGAATCGAAGGTCAAGTCGATGGAGGGCGTCGAGGTCGCGAACGTCGAGATCACGTTCACGCCGCCCTGGGATCCGCGCACGATGGCGAGCGACGACGCAAAGGTCCAACTCGGCATCTGGTAATGGTGCGCGATGGGCATCAAGCGAAGCTCGACGAACTGACTAGCCGCCGCGAGCGGGCCCTCGCGCCCGCGGGAGAAGCCGCGAACGCCAAACAGCGCGAACGCGGCAAGCGCACGGCGCGCGAACGCGTCGAGACGCTCGTCGACGACGGCTCGTTCGTCGAACTCGATATGTTCGCGGTGCACCGCACGACCGCGTTCGGCCTTGGCGAACGGGAGTTTCTCGGCGACGGCGTCGTGACGGGCCGCGCCACGATCGGCGGCCGCCAAGTCTTTTTGTTCTCGCAGGATTTCACGGTGCTCGGCGGCTCGCTCGGCGAAGTCTTCGCCGAAAAGATCTGCAAGGTGATGGATCTCGCGGTCCGCACGGGCTCGCCGATGATCGGCATCAACGACTCGGGCGGCGCGCGCATTCAAGAAGGGGTCGTGAGCTTAGGCGGTTACGCCGAAATTTTCTGGCGCAACGTCCAAGCGAGCGGCGTGGTCCCGCAACTCTCGCTGATCGCTGGGCCGTGCGCCGGCGGCGCCGTCTACTCGCCCGCGATCACCGACTTCACGATCATGGTCGAAAAGATTTCGCAGATGTTCATCACGGGTCCCGAAATCATTAAGACGGTCACGGGCGAAGACGTGACCTTCGAAGAACTCGGCGGCGCGTTTACGCACGCGACCAAGAGCGGCGTGACCGACTTGATCGCGGCGGACGAGGACGAGATGAACGACGAGACGCGCCGGCTGCTCTCGTATCTTCCGCAAAATAATTTGGAAGGCGCGCCGCGTTATGCGTGCGACGACGATCCAGAACGGCTCTGCCCGGAACTCGACGAACTGATTCCCGATTCGCCGAATAAGCCGTACGACATCAAGGACGCAATCGCAGCGGTGGTCGACGACGGCGAGTTCTTCGAGATCGGCGAATTGCATGCCGCGAACATCGTGATCGGGTTCGGCCGGATCGACGGCGGCACGGTCGGCATCGTCGCGAATCAGCCCAAGGTCATGGCGGGCGTCCTCGACATCGCATCCTCGATCAAGGCGGCGCGATTCGTGCGTTTCTGCGACGCGTTCAACATCCCGCTGCTTACGTTCGTCGACGTGCCCGGCTTCTTGCCCGGCACGGCCCAAGAATACGGCGGGATCATCAAACACGGCGCGAAGCTGCTGTACGCTTTCGCCGAAGCGACGGTTCCGAAGATTACGGTCATCACCCGCAAAGCCTACGGCGGCGCGTACGACGTCATGGCGTCGAAGCACATCCGCGCGGATTACAACGTCGCGTGGCCGACCGCGGAGATCGCCGTGATGGGCGCGGCCGGCGCCGTCAAGACGATCTTTCGCCGGGAGATCGGCGACGCGGCCGACCCCGCCGCCCGCGAAGCCGAACTGATCGCCGATTACGAGCAGCGCTTCGCGAACCCGTTCATCGCCGCGAGCCGCGGCTACGTGGACGACGTGATCGAGGCGAGCCGCACGCGCGCCGTCGTGTCGCGCGCCCTCACGATGCTGGCCGACAAACGCGTCGATCGCCCGAAGCGAAAGCACGGGAACATCCCGCTTTAGCTTTGTCACCGCGCGCTTGACGCACCAGAGGCTTCGGTTGTAATATGAACCAAGGTTCATATTCTATTTGGAGGCTGGAATGCCGTTACTCAGTGACCTTGAGGCCGTTTCGACCGTCCGCCTCGGCGATGCGCGGATTGCATATCGGGAGTTCGGCTCCGGGCGCCCCATCGTCTTCGTGCACGGGGTTCTCGTCAACGGGGACCTCTGGCGCGACGTCGTTCCGCTCCTTGCCGGGCGGTTCCGGTGCATCGTGCCCGACTGGCCGCTTGGGAGCCATGGGATTCCCGTGAGAGCCCTTCGACAAGCTCGGGGTGACGGTGTGTTGTCGCCGCCGGGGATCGCGCGGCTCATCGCCGGGTTTCTCGAAGCGCTCGGGCTCGAGGATGTCGTGCTCGTCGCGTCCGATACGGGAGGGGCGATCGCGCAACTGGTCGTCACCGAATATCCGGATCGTATCGGGGCGTTGGTACTGACCAACTGCGATGCCTTTGAGAATTTCTTCCCGCCGGCACTTCGCGCGCTGACGTGGTGCGCCCGGATACCGGGCTTCGTCGACGCGCTGGTGTTCGTGATGCGCTGGACGGCGTTGCAGCGGCTCGTGTGCGCGACGGTCGCGCATCGCCGGCCGACGCCGGAACTGCTGCGTTCCTATTTTGGCCGGCTCTGCGCCGACGCGGCCGTGCGCCGCGACCTCCGCGAGGTGCTCGCGTCGGTCGATCGCCGGTACACCCTCGAAGCCGCGCAGCGCTTCGCCGCGTTCGCGAAGCCCGTCGGCATCGCGTGGGGTGAAGACGACCGCCTCTTCTTTCCGATGCGCTATGCCGAACGGCTGCGCGACGCGTTTCCGAGCAGCCGGTTGCGCACGTTCGCGGGCGCGATGACGCTCGTGCCGGAAGACCGGCCCGTCGAACTCGCGGCGTTCGTCGCCGAAATGGCCGGCGGAGTCTCGTAGCAGCGACCAGGGAGCAGAACACGACCAGACCCGACGTGCTCGCCGGCGAGGCGCTACCGAAGCCGCCGATGCAAGACCGCAGTCGCCGCAAGCGCGAGGCGCTGCTGGCTGCGGCGATGCACCTCTTCGCCGAACGCGGATACGATGCGACGGGCATCGACGCGATCGCGGCGCGAGCGGGCGTCGCGGTCGGCGGTTTCTACGGCCACTTCGGGTCGAAGCGGCAGCTTCTGCTCGTTCTCGTCGACCGATTGATCGCCGAAATGGACGGCCTCGATTTCGGCTTCGCGCTGCAAGCCGAGGACGAGCGTCGAGCCGTCGAAGCGCTGGTTCGCAGCGGGCTCCGCGCCGATTGGGCGCATGCCGGCGTCTACCGGGCGTGGCGTGAGGCCGTGCTCGGCGACCCCGCGCTCGACGCGCTGAACCAGCGCATCGACCGCTGGAGCCGAACGCGCATCGAACTCGCGCTCACGGCGATCGAGCGGTTCCCGAGCGCCCGACGCGGGCTCGATGTCGAGGCGCTTGCGGCGATCCTCAACGGACTCTTCTGGCGCGTCGCCGAGACGCCTGAAAACGAACGCGCGCGCGTCGCAGACGCCCTCGTCGACATGATCGTGCGCGCGGTGCTGAACGATCCGGCCTGAAGGTTCTCCCGCGCTTCGGGTCGTCTATGGAACGCGATGGGATTGTTGGACGGCAAGATTGCGCTCGTCACGGGCGTCGCCAATCGTTGGAGTATCGCGACCGGAATCGCGCGCGAATTCGCGGCGCACGGGGCGACCGTGATCCTTACGTATCAGGGCGAGCGCGTCAAAGCCGAAGTCGAAAAATTCGCGGCCGAATTCGGCGGTGCCGCCTATCCCTGCGACGTGAGCGACGACGCGTCCCTCGCGGCGCTCGCGGCGAGCGTGAAGGCCCATCATGGCCGGCTCGACACGCTCGTGCACTCGATCGCCTTCGTCAACAAAGAAGATCTCGCGGGCAAAGTCTACACGACCTCGCGCGCAGGATTCGCACTCGCCGCCGACATCTCGTCGTACTCGCTCATCGCGCTCACGAATGCGCTCGTCGACGTCCTCTCCGACGGATCGAGCATCATCGCGATCACGTATTTCGGTTCGACCGCGATCGTGCCGAATTACAACGTCGCCGGCATCGTCAAAGCGGCGCTCGAATCGATCGTGCGCTATCTCGCGTACGATCTCGGCGATCGCGGCATTCGCGTCAACGCCATCTCGGCGGGCCCCATCAGCACGGCATCGTCGCGCCAGGTGCGCGACTTCAAGAAAATGCTCGATAAAGTGGCTGCCGCCGCACCGCTGCGCCGCAACGTCACGCCGGACGATGTCGGCCGCACCGCGACCTATCTCGCCTCCGACCTCTCGGCAGCGGTGACGGCCGACATCCATTTCGTCGACGCGGGCTATCACGCGATGGGCATGTACCCGGAACCCGCCGCTCCGTGACGCGTAGCTTCATAAGCGAACCGGACGCGTCGCCCGAAGAGGCCGCGGCAATCGTCGCGGTGCTCGCCGCCGTCGAATCGGTTGCGACGACCGAGTTTTCCCGGCAACCCACGCCGGCCTGGCGGCGCGCCGCACTCCGCGAAGGCGTCGAAGGCAACGCCCGAACGCGAGGGACGCAACCCTGAAAAAAATCTTGATCGCGAATCGCGGGGAAATCGCGATTCGCGTGATGCGCTCCGCGCGCGAACTCGGACTCGCCACAGTTGCCGTCTACTCTGAAATCGACCGCGACGCATTGCACGTGCGCTATGCGGACGAAGCGTATCTGCTCGGTCCGGCGCCGCCGGCGCAGAGCTATCTGAACGTCGAGAGAATCCTCGACGTTGCCGCGCGCTCGGGCGCGGATGCAATTCATCCGGGGTACGGATTTCTCGCCGAGAATGCGAATTTCGCGCGGTCGGTGATCGCGACGGGCCTGACCTGGATCGGCCCGCATCCCGGAGCGATCGACGCGATGGGCGACAAGATCCGTTCGCGGCAAGCGATGATCGCCGCGGGCGTCCCGGTCGTCCCCGGCGCCGTGACGCCGCTCGGCTCGGCCGACGACGCGCTCGCCGCGGCCCGGGAATACGGGCTTCCGCTCGCGCTCAAAGCGTCGGGTGGCGGCGGCGGCAAGGGTCTCAAGATCGCGCGCACGCTCGAAGACGTGCCGGGTGCCTTCGCCACGGCGCAGCGCGAAGCGGAGGCGTACTTCAAGAATCCGACGATCTACGTCGAGCGTTATCTCGACAATCCCAAACACGTCGAATTGCAGATTCTCGCCGACAAGCACGGCAACGTCGTGCACGTCGGGGAACGGGATTGTTCGCTGCAACGCCGCCACCAGAAGCTCTTCGAGGAGGCGCCCGCGCGCGTTTCCGAAGGCGTGCGCGAACGCTTGCGGCAGGCGGGGATCGCGGCCGCGCGCGCGATCGGCTACGATAGCGTCGGCACGATCGAGACGCTGGTCTCCGGCGACGAGTTCTTCTTCTTGGAGATGAACACGCGCATTCAGGTCGAGCATACGATCAGCGAAATGATCAGCGGCATCGATCTGATCGCCGAGCAGATTCGCGTGGCCGCCGGCGAGCCGCTCGGATACGCGCAGAGCGACGTGCACTTCCGCGGCCACGCGATCGAAGTGCGGGTGAACGCCGAGGATCCGGCGCAAGGCTTCCGCCCGGCGCCGGGAACGATCTCCGCCTACGTGCCGCCCGCTGGGCTCGGCGTGCGCGTCGATTCGGCGGCGACGCTCGGCACGACGATTTCGCCCGACTACGATTCGATGATCGCAAAGCTGATCGTCTGGGCGCCGACGCGCGACGGCGCGCGCGCGCGTCTGCGGCGCGCGATCGACGAGTACCGCATCGGCGGCGTGCCGACCACGCTTGGATTTCTGCGCGCGCTCGGCGATTCGCCGGAGGTCGCGAGCGGCGATTACGGCACGGCCACGCTCGAAGCGTTTGCCGCGACGTGGAAGCCTGCCGTCGATCCGGCCGGCGACAACGGCAGCGCCGCCGCCGCTGCGCCGGCTGCGGCCGAACCCGAAGTCGTGCGCGTCGAGGTGAACGACAAACTCTTTCGCGTGCGGCTGATCGACCGGCCCGCGAGCGGCGGCCGTACGATGCCGGCGGCCCGGACCGCGCCGCCGAAACGCATGTCGCCGCGGGCCGCGAACGGGCGCGCTTCGAGCGGCAACCAGGTGGTCTCGCCGATGCACGGCGTCGTGGTCGAACTCAAACTCGGGCCCGGCGACGAGGTGGCGGAAGGCCAAGTGGTCGCCGTGATCGAGGCCATGAAGATGATGAACGAGATTCGCTCGCACCGCGCCGGCACCGTCGCAACGGTCCACGCGACCGCCGGGGCCACGGTCGAGGCGTTCGAGCCGCTCGTGACGCTCGCGTAACGTGCCCGATCGGATCGTGCGCGTCGCGATCGGGCTCGGCGCCGTCATCGACGCGACCGTCGCGGTCCTCGCGCTCTTTTTCCAGTCCTTGCTTGGGCCGCTCTTCGACATTCCCGTCAAAGACCCGGCGCTCACGACGATCGCCGGCGGCGAATACGTCGTGGTTACATTGCTCTACGTCGCGCTGCTGCGCGATCTCGAACGCTTCCGGGGCCTCCTGTGGTTGATCGCAGTCGATCAGGCGCTCGCGGCGGTCATCCCCGCATACACGATCGCTCGCGGTCAGGTCGTCGCAACGTGGAAGACCCTCGGACCGATTCCCTTCAGCGTCGTCTTGGCAATCGTCTACGCGGTAGCGGCCGCGCGCGGACCCGATCGCGCGAGCATTCGGCGACCGCGGGCGGCTCGGCGATAGTACGGCGCTTTAGGGACGCGAGAGGGCGACTTCGAGCCGCACGTTCGTACCCGACCGGGAACTCTCGATCGACACCCGATCGACCAGAGCGCGCATGATGCCGAGCCCGCGGCCGCGTTCCGAGTCGCCTTCCACGCGCCAGCGGCCGGTGTCGCGGACCTCGACGACCAGATACCGGTCCGCGACGTAGGCGCGCAAACGCACCGTTCCCGCCCCGCCCTTGTACGCGTGTTCGATCGCGTTACCGGTCGCTTCGCCCGCGGCCAAAATCACGTCGTGGAGACGACCGTCGTCGAGCCGTAAACCCTCGAGAAAGTCGCGCAACGCACGCCGCAGTTCCGGAGAGCTTTCGGGACGGGCCGGCAGTGCCACGTCGATTCCGTCTTGCGTCTTCATGGAGTCGCCTCTAGCGTACGCTAGAAAGGTGTCGACGCCTCTCGCACCGGCGCGGGGAGGCCGCATCCGCGGTCCGAACCGAACGCGAATGACGAGCAACACGCGCCCAACTCGGGCACGAGAACACAACGGCAGCGGCATCCCGCTCGCACCGGTCTATCGCCCCGCGGACGTCGCTGCGCTCGATCCGGGCGAGCCCGGCACGTTCCGGTATCTGCGCGGCATTCGCGCGGACGGATATCGCGGCCGGCTTTGGACGATGCGCCAGTACGCCGGCTTCGCGACCGCGGCCGAATCGAACGCTCGCTATCGTTTCCTCCTGGAACGCGGTACGACCGGGCTTTCCGTCGCGTTCGATCTGCCGACGCAACTCGGCTACGACTCCGACGCCGTAATCGCGCGCGGCGAGGTCGGCAAGGTCGGCGTCGCCATCGATCACGTCCGCGACGTGGAGACGCTCTTCGACGGTATTCCGCTCGAGGACGTGACCGTCTCGATGACGATCAACGCGCCCGCGTCGATTTTGCTCGCGATGGTGTTGGCCGTGGCGCGCCGGCGCGGCATTCCGTTCGCAAAACTCGGCGGCACGATCCAAAACGACGTCCTCAAAGAATACGTCGCGCGCGGCACGTATATCTATCCGCCCAAACCGTCGATGCGGCTCGTGACCGACGTGATGGCGTACTGCGCGACCGAAGTGCCGCAATGGAACACGATCTCGATTTCGGGTTACCACATTCGCGAGGCGGGTTCGACCGCCGTCGAAGAGATCGCCTTCACGCTTTCGAACGCGAAAGCGTATTTGCGCGCCGCGCGGGAGGCGGGGCTCGACATCGATACGATCGCGCCGCGCATCTCGTTCTTCTGGAACGCCCACAACGACTTTTTCGAAGAGATCGCAAAGTTCCGGGCGGCGCGCGCGCTGTGGGCCGCGATCGTTCGCGACGAATTCGGTTCGAAGGATCCGCGCTCGCAGATGCTGCGCTTCCACACGCAGACGGGCGGCTCGACGCTGACGGCACAGGAGCCGGACAACAACGTGGTGCGCGTGACGCTGCAGGCGCTGGCGGCCGTGCTCGGCGGCACGCAGTCGCTCCACACCAACGGCAAAGACGAAGCGCTCGCGCTGCCGACCGCGGAATCCGCGCGAGTAGCGCTGCGCACGCAACAGATCATCGGTTACGAGAGCGGAGTCGCGGACGTCGTCGATCCGCTCGGGGGATCGTACTACGTCGAGTCGCTGACGGCGTCGCTCGCCGACCGGGCACGCGCGCTGATCGCCGAAGTCGACGAGCTCGGCGGGAGCGTCGAAGCGATCAACACGGGCTGGATGCAGTCGCGGATCGCCGAGTCGTCGTATCGCGCGCAACAGGAGATCGAACGCGGCGACGCCGTCGTTGTCGGCGTCAATAAGTTCGCCGAGAGCACGGGCGGTCCCGAGATCGATTTACAGAAGATCGACGCGGCGGTCGAACGCGAGCAGGTCGCGCGGGTGGTACGCTATCGGGCGGAACGCGACGCTCCGCTCGTCGCCGCGCGGCTCGACGACGTCCGCGCCGCCGCGGAAGGGACGGCGAACCTGATGCCGCATTTTCTCGAAGCCGTCGATGCGGGGGCGACGCTCGGCGAGATCTGCGACGTCCTGCGCGCGACCTTCGGACGTCACGTCGCAACGGAGGCCATCGCTTGAACGGGAACGGCTGGACGATCGACCACGTGGCGATCGTCGTCGCAGACCTCGACGCGACGATCGCGTTCTACACGACCACGCTCGGATTCACGCAGCTCTATCGCGAGACGATCGCCGATCAGGGCGTCGAGGCCGTCGGTATTCAAACGGGCGACTCGGTCATCGAACTCTTACGGCCGCTCGACGAAAGCTCCCCGATCGCGGCATTCCGCGGCACGGCCGCAACGAAAATGCATCACATGGCCTACCGCGTCCACGACATCGAGGCGGAACTCGGCCGCCTGCGCGAGCGAGGCGTGCGCCTCATCGACGAGACCCCGCGCAAAGGCGCGCACGGCAACACGATCGCGTTCCTCCATCCGAAGAGCACGGGCGGCGTGCTCACGGAACTCTGTCAGAGGACGAGCGACTGACGGCAACTGCCCGTGCGCGTCCGCCCGCGACGTAGCGAACTCCGGCATCGCCGTAGCTCCCCGCTTGTCACCCTGAGCTTGTCGAAGGGTGAGTCGCTCCTCGTTATTCTCTGCCTCGCCGGTGTCGCCGGATTTCTGTGGCCGACGTTGCAGATGCCGTACCTCGGCGACGACACGTTCAACGCATATCTCGACGGCTGGATGGGCTACGAGCATCTCTCGCTCGGCGAAGGGTTTGCCCGCTTCTTTACGATCACCAACGCCGGGGTCGGACGCTTCTATCCGGTCTTTCCGCTCATCATGTTCTTCGATTTCCACGTCGTACACGACGTAACGGTTCTGAAGGCGATCGTGCTGGCCGCAATCGTCATCAACGCGCTCACGTTCTTCGCGCTCGTGCGCGCGCTCGCGCCGGCGCTCGCTTTACCGGCGCTCGCGGTCCTTCCGGGAACGCTTCAAATACGTTTCTTCCACGACGCGATCGTGCAATTTTCGTTGCACATGCAAATCGCGTTCGAGTTCGCGCTGCTCGGCATGCTGGCCGTCGTCCTCTTCGCTCGCTCGCAGCGCGGAATCTTTGCCGCCGTCAGCGTGACGGCTTACGCGCTCGCGGCCCTAACGTACGAAGCCACGTATGCGTACGCGGTCGTCTACGTATACCTTGCCGGCCGCCTCGTCGCCGACGCCGGCGCGCGAATCCGACTATGGATCGCGTACGTCCTCGTGCCGCTGGGATGCAGCGCGATCGTGCTCGCCGTCCGCGCGCGCGTCCCCGTCGCGAGCGGGGGGTCTTATGCCGTGAATCTCGACGCAGCCGCAGTCGCTCGTGCCGTCGTGCTGCAGATGCTCGGCGCGTTGCCGCTCAGCTACGCATTTTGGAATCCGACGGGATTTCTGCCGCCGCTCTCCCGGTTGTGGACCGGTCTCGCTTGCTGGGTCGTCGCCGGCGCCGAATTCGGGCTTGCCTTCGCGGCGCTCCGGCGCGACGATCGAGGCCGCGAGAATGGGGCGGAGGCGACGGCCGCCGGCTTGGGGGCGCTGCTCGTGATCCTCTCGGGTGTATCGATCGCGCTCCTCGCGCGTTGGCAGCGCGAACTCGTGGCCGGCCTCGCGTATACGCCGGTGTATTTCGAGACGTTCGGCGTCGCGATCGTAATCGCGGCGCTCGGCGTCACGCTCGTGCGGCGATTACCGCGCATCGCCGCGCCTGCCGCATTCGCGCTCGCGGCGGCGTTTCTCGCCGGAGCGACGTACCGGGCGAACGGTTTGGTCCTCGCACACTACGTCGGGTGGAGTATGGTCGTACCGCGGGCGCTCGATGCGGGTCTGCTGTCCGACGCGCGCGCCGGCGACACCGTCTATCTGGACGACTCGTATCCCGCGCATCAGATGGACGCGGGCGGAACCTGGGACGCGCGCTACTATCTCTTCGCGCATACGCACGAACGATTGACGGCCCGCCGGCAGGACGATTTGCCGGCCGCCGCCGGGCCGGGTGCGTTCGCGCTCGACGGGTCTGTGCAAGATTTTACGACAGGGCGCGTCGTCGCCGGACGTATCGTGTCGGTCGCGCGTGTCGCGGATGCGAACGTCCCCCTCGTGCTGAGCGCGCGCCGGTTCGTCGCCGGCAAGGGTGGCGCGACCCTCGATACGATCCGGAGCCGCTGCGGGACGATTCCGCTCGCAAATCTGCGCGACGACGTCTCGAGCGCACTGCTCGTCCGCTATGGCGCCGCGTTTTCGTTCCCCGAGCGCGACGGCGACGTGGCGTTCCGCTGGGCGAGCGCAGCCGGAGAGCTCTTCGTCGACAATCCGACCGGACGAAGGCGCCGCGCAACGGTGTCGTTCGACCTACGCCCAGCCGCCGCGACCGCGCACGTTCGGATTCGTTCGGGCACGTTCGAATCCGAACGCGAATCTCGGGGAACCGACGTGTCCACGACCATTGCCGTCGACGTTCGGCCTCACGATTCGACCGCTATCTCCGTCGATTCCGACGGGCCGCCCGTGCCGGGCAATCCGGGCGGCCGGATCTTACTCTACGAGGTCAGAAACCTTCAGTTCGCCGAACCGGATTGCGAGGCGGCGCACGCCGGCGGCCGCTTTTCGAAGGCAGGCACCACATCATGGGGGGCCGGAGGCGGTGCCGGTGCTCGTTAGAGCGACGTTGCCTAGCCTCGACGCCGCGTTTGGGAAGAGCCGCAGCGCGTTGTGGCCGATCCGTTCGACCTGCTCGGCGGTCAGGCCGTCGTAGCTCCGAAGCGCCACGATGTTTGCGTCCATCGTGTCGTCCGTCGTGCACGGAACGCCGCAGTCCGAACCGTACACCAGATGGTCGGCCGTCGTCATCTGCAGCGCGGGGCCAAGGACGGTGGGGCAGGTTGCCGCCGTATCCAAATAGAGACGCCGAAGCTGTTCCTCCATCTCCGCCCGGCTAACGCGATTTGGATTCGGCATCCAGGCCTCGTTACCGAGCAAGAGCAATCGGCCCGAGAGGGCCGGAAGCGCGCCGCCACAGTGGGCGACGACGAAGCGAATGTTTGGGAATCTACGGAACACGCCCGCGAACAGCATGTCGGTAAACGTGCGCGCGGTCTCGAACGCGACCTCGATCAACGCGCAGGGCCGGCCCATCGATCCCGCAGCGTACGCATCCGGATGCGCGAAGACGACGGCACCTCGACGGTCTAATTCGGCCCAGACCGGATCGAGCCGCGGGTCGCTCAGATAAACGTCGTTGTAGCGGCACGTCACGGCGAAGCCGTCCGCGCCGAGGGTCTCGTGCGCGCGGCGTATCTCGGCGAGTGCGGCCTCCGGATCGTCCGTTGGAAGCGCCGCCAGCTGGCCAAAACGCGATGGATGGGTTCGCACGAGCGCTGCGGCGTAGTCGTTCGACGCGAGCAACGCGTCGAGTGTTTTCGGGATGTTGCTGAGCATCTGCATCGCGATCCCGGCGCGATCCATGGAGGCAAGCGTGGTCTCCGGATCCCAGCGAGGCGGCGCCGCCGTCAGCCAACACGCCTCCCTCATCGCTACCCAGCGCGCCTCGATCCGTTCCTCCGTTTCGGGCGGATAGAAGTGAGCGTGAACGTCGATCCACCCATTGACCACGAGGCTCCCCTTTCATCCGGATCGTCTACAACGCACTCAATGCACTCAACTTGGACGGCACTCCCCTCGTCACCCTGAGCCTGTCGAAGGGCGCGCTCACGAGTTTCGATGAACGAAATCGCCGGCGTGCGGCCCTTCGGCAAGCTCAGGGTGACGGGGCGACGCGCACGTCGATTTGGGTTTCGAAGGTTCGATCCCAGGGAAGCGTGATCGTCATTTCCGCGTCGCGGTAGCCCGGGAAGATTTGGGCGAGCAGATCGAGTCCGTATCGCCAGAGTGCGGCGCGACCGGCGTGGCTTGCCTCCGCTGCGATATCCGGTAAGAGGAGGGTCGTATCGATTCCGCGCGCGCGTAGCGTTTCGTTGAGCGCCGGACGCACGTATTGATGGTAGGCGTAATCGTCGATGTAGCGATCGAGTAAGAACTCGACGTGCGCACGCCGATTGTACCCACCGGTGCGCCGGCCGGCACCTGCGGCGATTGCCTCGGGAAGCGCGGTTCCGATCGTGTTGGCATCCGTGTTCCACGACGCGAACGCGTCGATCTTGCCCGCGATGCCCCGCGCAATCAAGGCCTTCGTGAGCTCCTGTTGATCGGGACCGGGCCCGCCCTGGAGAAACGTCAGATCGGCGACCGCGACGCTGCGCCCCGCTGCGACGTCGCCGGCGATGCGATCCTCAAATGCCGCCTCGTCCGCATCCGATGTGTCGGCCACGCGCACGTACAATTGCACGTCGGCGCTGCCCGTCACGCCCGCCGTTTCGTTTGCCACGCGCGTTGCGCCGCAGGCGGCGACGATCTGGCCGATTGTCGTGTCGATCGGCACGTATTCGAGGTGATCGATCGTCGCGCCGCCGTCAGGGCGAGAATACGATACGGCGACCGTCGGCCGCCACCGCGCGTTGCGCGCGAAGGCGCGCGCGAGCATCACCATGCCGAGTTCGTCCGCACCGGGTTCGATCGAGGCGCGGTCGCCGAGAAAGAAACGCCGCGCCGTGCGCTTGAGCGCGGCGACGTCCTTGAGATGCAAGCCCTGCGGGCCCGCGTCGTCCTGACCGATGACGATCTGATCGTAGCCGCCTTCGGCCGTCAGCTGCAGCGCCCACTGGTCGACGTCGAGATTGCGCGCGCGCGTCGCGAGGTAGGCGTCGAGCGTCGGCCCGCCGATCAGTTCGCGGAGGTGCGCCGCGCGCGCGACATCCGCATCGGATCTCGGCGGGTCCGGCATGTTCGCATACGCTTGCAGATCGTCGACCGTCCGGCCCGTCGCATAGTAATTCGACGCAAGCCCGAGACGCGGCACGCCCGTCGGTGCGAGGCGCATGATCGTGCCGAATACGCCGACGAACGGAATGGCGTGCGCGTCCTTGAGCGCTGCGAGCGCCCGCAGCCGCGCGAATGCATCGGACGTGGACACGCCGGGAACGCGTGACGCGACGAGGCCGCCGTACGCGACCATGTCGCTCGACGCCACGAGCGCGCTCACGTGCGCCGTCGCATCGGAGCGCAGCCACCGCGCGAGCGCCTCCGTGTCGCCGGGCCGCAGATAGTTCCCGATGGCCTCTCGCGGCGGCGTTACGAGCGGCTGCCCGGCGATCTCGCCGAGCATGATCGGCAATTGGTACGTCACCGGACGATCGTCCAGCGGCACGAACGCAATCGGCGCAGTCGGTACTCCCGGTACGCTCGCGGCACTCACCGCGACGGGCGCGAGCGCGCACGCCGAAAGCGCGAGCGTTGCAAGCGCCCGCCGAAAACATGAGCGACGCGCGGTCACTCCAGTTCGACCAGCAAATCGCCCGCGCCCACGCGCGCGCCGTTGGGCGCCAAGATCGCTCTTACGGTTCCGTCGCCGGTTGCGTGAACGATCGTTTGCATCTTCATCGCCTCGATCGTCAAGAGCGCGTCGCCCTTGCGGACCGCAATCCCCTCGGTGACGTTGACCTTGACGATCTGGCCCGGCATCGGTGCCCCGACGTGTTTGGCGTTGCCCGCCTCCGCTTTGCGTGGCGGGGCTTTGACGCCGGTCAAGTTCTTGTCGAGCACCGAAACGGTTCGGGGCTGTCCGTTCAATTCGAAGTAGACGATCCGCTGTCCCGACTCGTCGGGTTCGCCGAGGGCCGCGTAACGCACGTAGAGCGTCTTGCCGCGTTCGAGTTCTATTGCGATCTCTTGCCCGACGTCCATCCCGTAAAAGAAAACGGGCGTCTCGAGATTGTCCACGTTCCCGTAGCTCGCGTGATGTGCTGCGTAATCGACGAACACGTGCGGATACATGAGATACGACGCGAGCTCACGGTCCGTGATCTCGCGGCCGACGCGCTCCCGCGCCTCCGCGCGCGCCGCGTCGAGATCGAGCGGCGGGAGCGTCGCGCCGGGCCGTTCCGTCAGCGGCGACGCGCCTTGCAGCACCTTCGCCTGCAGCGCCTTGGGGAATCCGCCCGGCGGCTGGCCGAGATCGCCGTGAAACAACTCCACGACGGACTGCGGAAACGCGACCGCAACGTCCGGATCCGCAACGTCGGCTGCGCTGAGGTCGCTCGACACCATGAAGATCGCCATGTCCCCGACCACTTTCGAGGTCGGCGTCACCTTGACGATGTCGCCGAACATCCGGTTGACCGCGGCATACGTTTTCGTGATCTCGGGCCAGCGCCCGCCGAGCCCCATGCCTTGCGCCTGTTCGCGCAGGTTCGTGTACTGGCCGCCCGGCATCTCGTGCTCGTACACGTCGGACGAACCCGCGCGCATCTCGCTTTCGAAGGGACGGTAGAAGCGGCGGACCGATTCCCAGTAGGTCGATATCTCGCCGATGGCGTCCGCGTCGAGGTCCGTGGCGCGCGGACCGTTACGCAGCGCGGCCGCAATCGTTCCGAGATTCGGCTGCGAGGTGAGCCCGCTCATCGCATCCATCGCCGCATCGACGGCGTCGACGCCCGCCTCCACCGCCGCGAGCACGCTCGCACCGCTGTTGCCGCTCGTATCGTGCGTGTGAAAGTGGATCGGGATGCCGATCTCGCCTTTGAGTGCCGTGACGAGCCGGCGCGCCGCTTCGGGCTTGAGAAGTCCCGCCATGTCCTTGATGCCGAGCACGTGCGTACCGGCCTTCTCGAGTTCCTTCGCGAGCGAAACGTAATACGCGAGATCGTATTTCGTGCGCGCGGGATCCAGGATATCGCCCGTGTAACACATCGCCGCTTCGCAGAGCTTGCCCGTCGCGAGCACGGCGTCGATCGAGACGCGCATGTTCTCGACCCAATTGAGGGAGTCGAAGATCCGGAACACGTCGATGCCCGCATCCGCCGCCTGCGCGATATAATACCGCACGACGTTGTCCGGATAGTTCGTGTAGCCGACGGCGTTCGCGCCGCGCAGGAGCATCTGCAACATGATGTTGGGCACGGCTTCGCGAATCGTCGCGAGCCGCCACCACGGATCTTCTTTGAGGAAACGCATGGCGACGTCGAACGTCGCGCCGCCCCAGCATTCCATCGAGAACAGGTTGGGCAGCCGCTCCGCATAGACCGGCGCGATGCGCAGCATGTCGCGCGTCCGAACGCGCGTCGCGAGCAGCGATTGATGCGCGTCGCGGAACGTCGTGTCCGTGACGAGGACCCGGCGTTCGTCGCGCATCCACGCCGCGAACCGCTCGGGCCCGAGTTCGCGCAGCCGGTCGCGCGTGCCCGGCGCGAGCGGCGCGGACCAGGCGGTCGCGACGCGCGGCTCGACGCGCGCGTCCGCCGGCGTGCGGCCGCGCACTTCGGGATTCCCGTTGACGATCGTTTCACCGATGAAACTCAGCGCTCGCGTCGCCCGATCGCGATAGCGGCGCATGTCGATGATCGACGCGTTCTCGTCGAGGAAGCGCGTCGTCACCGTGCCCGCCACGAACTCTTGGTGTTCGAGGAGCGCGTCGAGGAACGGAACGTTGGTCGTGACGCCCCGAATCCGGAACTCGCGCAGCGCCCGCAGCATGCGGCGGCGCGCCTCCTCGAAAGTCGGCGCCCAGACCGTGACCTTTTCGAGCAGCGAGTCGTAGAACGGCGTCACCACGGCGCCGGCGTACGCGGTGCCCCCGTCGAGGCGGACGCCGAACCCCGTCGCCGGGCGATAGGCCGTGATCTGGCCGTACGTCGGCGTAAAATTGTTCTGTGGATCTTCGGTCGTGATGCGGCACTGCATCGCGTGACCGCGCAGCACGATCTCGTCCTGCTGCGGAACGCCCGTCTCGGGCGACCCGATCGCGAGCCCTTCGGCGATCCGGATCTGCGCCTTGACGAGATCGATGCCCGTGACGAGTTCCGTGACGGTATGCTCGACCTGGATGCGCGGATTCACTTCGATGAAGTAGAACGCGTCCGAGTCGCGATCGACCAAGAATTCGACGGTTCCCGCGTTATCGTAACCGACGGCGCGCGCGAGCTTGAGCGCGGCGGCGTGCAACCCGCGGCGGATCGTGTCGTCGAGGTGACGCGCGGGCGCCTCTTCGACGACCTTTTGGTGCCGGCGTTGCACCGTACAATCGCGCTCGCCGAGGTGGACGACGTTACCGTGCGCGTCGCCGAGAATCTGCACTTCGACGTGCCGCGCGCGGCCGACGTATTTCTCGACGTAGAGCTCGCCGTGACCGAACGCGGCCTCGGCCTCGCGGCGCGCGTTGCCCACGACCTCTTCGAGCCCCTCCGCGCTCTGCAGGACGCGCATCCCGCGCCCGCCGCCGCCCCAGCTCGCCTTGAGCATGACCGGAAACCCGACCGCACTCGCCGCCCGCACCGCTTCGGCCGGGTCGGCGGCCAGCACGCCGCTCGCGGGCATGACCGGAACGCCCGACGCGACGGCGAGTTCGCGCGCCGATACTTTATTACCGAAACGACGCATCGTTTCGGCGGACGGGCCCACGAAGACGATGCCGGCGGCGCGAACCGCTTCGGCGAAATCCGGGTTCTCCGAGAGAAATCCGTAGCCCGGATGGATCCCGTCGACGCCCGCCTCGCGCGCGATGCGCACGATGTCGTCGATATCGAGATAGGCTTGCACGGGCGAACGGCCGGCGCCCACGAGATAGCTCTCGTCCGCTTTGAAGCGGTGCAACGCGAAACGATCCTCGAGCGAGTAGATCGCGACGGTCGCTATGCCGAGTTCGGTTGCGGCCCGCAGCACGCGGATGGCGATCTCTCCGCGGTTCGCGACCAGGAGCTTCTCGATCATCGCGATGGGCCTTTGATGACGGGCCGTAAGAATCCGCCGGCGGCATCGAGCAGGTTCCGCGCCGCCGGCGCATCGACGCCGCGAAGCTGCATGACGACCGCGACCTTCACGCTGCCCTGCGCGGCCTCGAGCAAATCGCTCGCGCGCAATGCGTCGACGGCGCCGAGCGAGCGCACCAGCCGCTCGGCGCGAGCGCGCAGTTTCGCGTTCGTCGCGACCAGATCCACCATTACGTTGTCGTACACGCGACCGAGCCGCACCATGACCGCGGTCGAAATCGCATTCAAGACCAACTTTTGCGCGGTACCGGCCTTGAGGCGCGTCGAGCCCGCGAGCGGCTCGGCGCCCGTATCCGTCACGATCGCAAGTTCCGCGGTTTGCGTCAGCGCGGAGCCCGCAACGCTCGTAACTGCGATCGTGAGCGCGCCGATTCCGCGCGCCTCGCGCAGCGCCCCCGCCACGTACGCCGCTCCGCCGCTCGCCGAGATGCCGACGACGGCGTCGCCGCCACGCACGTGCGCGTGCGCGACTGCGAGGCCGCCCCGCGCGTCGTCTTCGGCGCCTTCCACCGCGCGTACCAGCGCCGCGGCGCCGCCGGCCACGTGCGCGACCACGAGCGACGGCGGCGTGCCGAACGTCGGCGGACATTCGGCGGCATCGAGCATCGCGAGACGCCCCGACGTGCCGGCCCCGACGTAGTGCAGCGTGCCGCCGGCGCGCAGACGCTCGACGATCGCGTCGACCGCGCGCGCGACCGCAGGCGTCGCACGGACGACCGCGTCGACGACCGCGGCCTGCTCGCGCGCGAGCAGCGCGACGAGCGCGCTCGTCGAGAGTTCGTCGAGTCCCCGCGTTCCGGCGTTGACGGTTTCCGTAACGGGCAACGCGCCCGGCTCCTCCCTCACGTCGCGAGCGCCTCCGCGAAACGCAGCGCGGCGCGCGCGGGCTCGTCGCGCGCCCGCAGGACCGCGCAGCCGGGAACGTCGTTCACGATCCGCGTCTCGAGCAGGAACGACAGCAGCGAATTCTCGCGCAGCAAGCCGCCCGCGAACACGATCGCGGGCGACGCGTCGCTCAGGCCGGCGGCGCCGGCCGCCGCTTTGACGAGATCGCCGAGTTCCTGTGCCGCGCCCTGCACGATCTTCGTGCTCGTACGATTGCCTTTTCCGGCGAAAGCCACGATGCTTGGCGCAAGCCCCGCCACGCGCGCGACGTCGAGCGGCGAACCGTAGATCGCCCGGAGCAACGCCGCGCGATCGGGTGCGTCGAACGCGCGTGCGGCGAGCGCCGTCGTCTCGTCCTCGCGCGCGCGGCCGTCGTACACGCGCGCGAGCGCGCGCAGCGCCGCAAATCCGATCGCAAAGGCCGAACCTTCGTCACCGAGCAGGTAGCCGGCGCCGCCGACGCGCACCCGCCGCTCGCCGTTCTCGGCATAGGCCACGCTGCCCGTGCCCGCGATCAGCACGATGCCCGCGCCGGCGGGCAACGTCGCGCGCAGGGCCGCACGCACGTCGTCCTCGACGGCGATCGCGGTCGTCGACGGAAAGGCCGCGCGCAGCGCCGCGAGCAGCGCATCGCGCGCATCGTCGCGCCCGGCCCCCGCGGCGGCGACGAAGAGCGCTCCCGGCACCGCCCCGTCCGTGGCGTCGCGCACGGTCGCCACGATCGACGCCGCGGCCTGGGACGCGCCGAGGGAACTCGGGTTGGCCGGACCGCCGCGCCGCTCCGTTCGGAAGACGCCGCCAAGCGAGACCGCCGCGACCGTGGACGTGCCGCCGGCGTCGACGCCGACGGCGAGCCGCTCGTTGTCGTTCATGATCCTGCGCCGTTCGCCGCGGCCTCGTCGCGTATCTTCGCGAGAAGTGCGTCGAGCGCGTGCGGGACGATCGCGCCGAGCACGACGGGCCGCGCGGCGCCGGTCGCCTGCGGAACGTTGGCGGGCCGGCCGCGCAGCGTCTCGTAGCCGAGTACGGCGAACGCCAGCGCCTCCTTCGCGTCGGGGTCGACGCCGAACGCGCCGCTCGCGCGCAGCGTCCCGCCGTCGGCGGCCAACCGCCGTTCGAGCATCGCGACGAGGACGGGGTTGCGCATGCCGCCGCCGCTGCCGACCACGAGCGGCGCCGCCGGACCGTACAGCGCTAAACTATCGCACAGCGTCGCCACGGTGAACGCGCAGAGCGTCGCGCAACCGTCGTCGAGCGACAGGCGCGCGAAGAGGTCCGCATGATCGGCGAGCAGTTGCGCCCCGAAGCGTTCGCGTCCGGTCGATTTCGGCGGCGGCTGCACGAGATAGAACATCTCGCGCGCCGCGAGCTCCGCAAGGGCGCCGGCATCGACCGTCCCGCGCGCCGCGTGCGCACCGTCGCGGTCGAAGGTCTCCGCGCCGTTCGTGCGCGCGAGCACGAACGCATCGAGCAACATGTTTCCCGGCCCCGTATCCCAGGCGAAGGCGCCGGCCGCAGCGGCGCCGCGCGGCAGGACCGTCACGTTCGCGATGCCGCCGAGATTGAGCGCGACCACGTCCCGCTCGATCGAACCGAAGAGCAGCGCATCGACGTACGGCACGAGCGGCGCACCGTTGCCGCCCGCCGCGCAATCCGCGCGGCGAAAGTCGAAGACGACGCTCGCGCCGAGCGCGTCGCGCACGAGATAGGGATCGCCGATCTGCGTCGTCCGGTTCGCGGCGCCGTCGTGATGGAGCGTGAGTCCGTGGCTCGCAACGAAATCGACGCGTTCCCCCGGCGCGACCGCGCGCGCCGCATCCGCGAACGCCGCTCCGAGGCTACGGTCGAGCGAAGCGACCTCCGCCGGACTCGCGCCGTTCGGCGGAAGCGCCGCGAGCAGCGCGCGCCGCAACTCCGGTTCGAACGGCTGCGTGACGAAGCGCACGAGCGCGAGCGCATAGCCGGGTCCGTTCGGGCGAATATCGACGAGCGCGGCATCGATGCCGTCGAGCGACGTCCCGGACATGAGTCCGATCGCGCGCACCTACGCGAACTCCGCGACGCACGCGTCGCAGACGGCGGCGCGAACGTCGCGCAGGTCGCGGCGGCCGTAGTACACGGCGTTGGTCAGCAGCACGACGGTCAGATCGCGTTCCGGATCGCTCCAAACGCTCGTTCCGGTGAAGCCGGTGTGGCCGAACGTCGCGCGGCTCATTGCGGCGCCGCACGAATTCTGGTCGCTGGTCTTGAGGGCCCAGCCCAGACCCCGGCGGAGCACGGGATCCGCGCCCTGTTCCCGGATCGCCTCGCGCGCCAACTCCGGCGGCACGACGCTCGGCGCGCTCGCCCCCGGGCGGGCGCCGGCCGCGAACGCGCGCGCGAGGGCGGCGACGTCGCGCGCCGTTCCGAAGAGCCCCGCGTGTCCGGCCACGCCGTTCATCAAATATGCCTTCTCGTCGTGGACGGCGCCGCGCACGCGTCCCCGCCACGCATCGCACTCCGTCGCCGGAATGCCGAACGAATCATCGTTGCGGGAGCGATACCCCGTCGCTTCACAACCGAAGCGATGCGCGAAGCCGTCGAAGGCACGCGCGAGCGACGTGCCGCGCGCGCGTGCCAGGAGAACGCCGAGCGCAACGAACCCGAGATCGCTGTACACGACGCGTTCGCCCGGCGCCGCGACGAGCGGGCGAAGCAGCGCGAAGGTCTCGACGTTCTCCGCGAAGAGCGTCCGATAATCCGCGCCCGACTGCATCCCCGCCGTGTGCGCGAGCAACATGCGGGGCGTAATTGCAGCGTGCGCCGTCGCGCGCCACTCCGGCAACTCGCGCGAGGCGGGTTCGTCGAGTGCGAGCGCGCCGTCGGCAACCGCCGCGAGCGCGCAGGCCGCGACGAACACTTTGGTGAGCGACGCGAGATCGAAGCGCGTGGTCACGACGATCGGCTCCCCGCCGCAATCGTCGACTGCGCCATAGGCCCGCTCGAACATCGCGCGGCCGTTTCGCTCCACCCGCAGGACCGCACCGGTGTAGCGTGAGCCGATGCCGGCCCGCACGATCGCGCCCGCCTGCAGCGGCTTACGCTCCGCCGGCTTCCGCGTCGTCGCCGGGCGCTTCCCCTGCGGGGACCGTTCGACTCGCGTGCGGGAGGCGCCGGTCGATCTCAGCTTCGCTGAGGAGGCGACGCGCCGGACTCGCCGCGAGCGCCACGGGAAACGTTCCGCCCGCGCGCTCGCCGTGAGCGAGCAGGTCGGCCAACGCCTCCATGTTGGCCGCCTCGTCGCCGAAGGTGCACGCCAGGACGCTTGCGCCCGCGAGCGCGGGTACGTCGAACGGCTCGAGTGCGGAGATGACGATCGCCGCGGGCGCGAGTTCCAAGAGCGCGTCGATTGCCGCGCGTTGCCGCGGATAGAGGTGCGCGCGCCGCGCGACGACGACGAGCGCGCGGTCGCGCTGCGCGTGCAACACGTCGATCAGTAGCGCGAGCGCCTCGCCGTCGGGGTCGAGCGGCACGCGCATCGATTCGCTGCGCAGCCGCCGGCGGCGCAGCGCGAGACTCAGCGACGGCCGCTCGGACCGCGTGACGGCCACGCCGTCCGAGGCGTCGCCTTCGAACGAGACGACCGTGACCGGCCGGTCCGGATCGAGACGCGGATGCCCGCGAACGAGCGCAATCGCGCGCCGCGCGAGTTCGGGTGCCAGGCCGTCGTCCGGTTCGCCGGCAGCGGCGGCGCCGGCGTCGCCGCTCGCGTACGCCGCGCGCAGTTCCGCGACGCGCCGCGCCGCTTCCGCGAGACGCTCCGCGGGCAGTTCGCCGCCGGCCACCGCCGCGACGAGCGCGTCGCGCAGCTCGCGCGCGCGTGCGAGATCGTGGCTCACGAGCAGCGCGTCGGCCCCGGCCGCAAGTGCGAGCACGCCGCCGCGAACGCTGCCGACGCCCGAGGCGATCGCGTCCATCTGCAGGCAATCCGTGAAGCAGACGCCCGTGAAGGCGAGTTCGCCGCGCAGCAGATCGGTCAGGATCGCGCGCGAAAGCGTGGCGGGCTCGTCCGGATCGAGCGACGGTACGACGACGTGGGCCGTCATCACCGCCGCAACGCCCGCCGCGATCGCCGCCGCGAACGGAACGAGCTCGCGTGCGAGCAGCACCTCGCGCGCGGCCGCGACGACCGGCAGGTCGCGATGCGAATCGAGCGGCGTCGCACCGTGGCCCGGGAAATGCTTGGCGGTGGCGGCCACGCCCCGCGCCTGCAGCCCCCGCACGAGCGCCGCGCCGAGCCGCGCGCAGCGCGCCGGATCGTCGCCGAGCGCTCGGGTGCCGATCACCGTGCCGCGCCCGTCGAGCGCGAGGTCGAGGACCGGGGCGAAATCGACGTTTGCGCCGACGCTGCGCAGGTCGTTCGCGAGCGCCGCGCCGGTCCGCTCCGCGAGTTGGACGTCGTCCGCGGCCCCGAGCCCGAGCATCGCGGGCACGCCCGGGTCGCGAAAGCGCAGCCGCCGCACGCGGCCCCCCTCCTGGTCGATGCACGCGAGCGCGGGCGCGGACCCGCCGATCGCCGCGCGCACGGCCGCGACGAGCGCGCGCGTGTCCGCGAGGGTCGACACGTTGCGATCGAACAGCACGACGCCGCCCGGTCCGAGCTCCCGCAAGTCCTCGAGAACCTCCGGAGCGGGGACGTTCCCGGGAAACCCGGTGACGATCACGCTGCCGCAGAGGCGCGCGAGCTCAGACACGCGAGAACTCGGGCGTGCGGACGCCGTCCGCATCGAACGGATGCGCGCGCGTCCGGTCGAGGCGCACGCTCACGCGGTCTCCGGCGCGCGGCGCGGCGCCCGTCACCCGGGAGACGAGCGGACCGAGTGGCGAGTCGACGTACGCATACGTGTCCGCACCGAGATCTTCGACCGCGCGGACGATGCTCGCCACGTCGCCGGCGGACTCGGCGCAGAGCAGCACCGCGTCCGGCCGGAAGCCGAGCGTCACGGCGCCGGGGAATGCGCCCCCGGCGGCGAGCGCGGCGGCCGGAACGAACGACATGGCGGGCGAGCCGACGAAGGCTGCGACGTAGGCGTTGCGCGGGGCGTCGTAAAGCGCCCGGGGCGGCGCGCACTGTTCGACGCGGCCGTCGCGCACGACGGCGACCGTCTGCGCGACAGCCATCGCCTCGCTCTGATCGTGCGTGACGAGGATGGCCGTGGCGCCCGCGTCGCGCAGGACCGCGGCGAGTTCGACCCGCAGCTCGGCGCGCAAGGGCGCATCCAGCCGCGAAAGCGGTTCATCCAAGAGCACGACCGGCGGCTCGGGCGCGAGCGCGCGCGCGAGCGCGACCCGCTGCCGCTGACCGCCGGACAGATCGCGCGCGCGGCGGTCCAGCAGATCCTCGACGCGCATGCGGCGGGCCGCAGTGCGAACGCGGGCTTCGATATCGCGCGCCGAGCGACCGCGCCCGCGCAGCCCATACGCCACGTTGTCGCGGACGCCGAGATGCGGGAAGAGGGCGTCGTGCGCGAACACCATGCCGGTGCCGCGTCGCTGCGGCGGCACGGCGGTCACGTCGCGCTCGTCGAAAAACACGCGGCCGGCGTCGGGCCGCTCGAGTCCCGCCACAATGCGCAGCAGCGTCGTTTTTCCGCAACCCGAGGGCCCGAGGATCGCGACGCACGCGCCGGCCGGGACGTCGAGGTCGAGCCCGCGGAGCGCGACGACCGTCGATCGCGCGCCCGAAAAGCGCTTCTCGAGCGCCGCGAGCCGAACGCGCGACACTACTGCAGGCGGATGATCTGCGCGATGTACGTCCCCGCGCGCCGGCTCAGGATCACGTGCACGCGCGACCCCTTCTTGATATCCGCGATCGTATCGAAGGTGCCGTTCCCGGCGATGTTGGTGCTCGGCAGCACAACGACGGTCACGTGCCGCGAGCCGGCTTGCACCGCAATGGTCCCCGCCCGGTAGTCGACCGCCACAACCTCGCCGTCGATCGTGCCGGCGTCCTTGGCCCGCAGTGCCGGATCGCCGCCCGCCGGAACCGCGGCGGACACGTCGGGAGCCGGGTCGGCGGCGCCGGCGAGCGGCGCAGCCGCGGCAAACGCGGCGACCAAGACGAAGGCAACGAAAACCCGAGGCATCACGTCTTTCCTAACGTAAGATAGCAACCTGGCCGTTCCGCCTCCGCGCCCCGGGACCATGCCGCGCCCCGTCACTCACGCCGATAACTCCGCAAAGTAGGCGGCCTTCGCCCGGTCGTGCAGGGACCCGCCGGCCTGACCGTCGTCGACGAGGTTGCCGAGCGTCGCAGACTCCCGCTTCCGCAACGCCGCGAGTCCCGCGCGGTCGCCCGTGCGCGCCGCGCGCGCGACGCCGGCGATGGCGCGCAGGCGTCGCACGCGGTCGTCGTCGGGCGCTTTCCCCGCGAGCACCAACCGGAGCGCGAGGAACGCCTCGTCCGCCGCGCGTGCCCCGACCGCTTCGAGCGCGCGGTAGAAGGGCGCCGCGGCCGGAACGTCCGATCGCTCGCGCAGCAGCGCCGCGACGACGTCGGGTTTGGAAACGGCCTCGCCGAGAAGATAGCCGTCGACGACTTCGAACCCCACGCGACATGCGTTTCGCCGCATCGCTCTCGACGATCTTCTTCAGCCTACTCGCGCTGCGCACGCTGCCCGCGTCTGGCGCCGCGGCAACGATGCCTCTGGAGACGCTCCTTGCGAAAGCGCGCGCTGCGAGCGGCGCGCCATACCGCTACCACGTGGTCAGCCGCTCGCACGAGAACGACGACGGTCACGAATTCGCCGTGACGACGGAAACCGAAGGGCTCAAATATCGCGCGCGCAAGTGCGCGGGCGCACTCTGCGTTTCCGGTTTCTATTTCGACGGCGAGCGGAGCTTCAACAGCAACTTCAACGACACGGCACTCCCCTTATCGGCGCGCGTCGACGGCCTGCAGATCACCCTGCGCGCGATCGCATCGTACGCATTCACCGCGCCCGGCTTC
>Ga0116227_10000674_pt1 | contig 69016 bp, 52 predicted proteins | sample S1TSphgellanicum_FD_89693 | JGI IMG/M metagenome (GOLD analysis project Ga0116227, IMG submission 89693) | Host-associated microbial communities from peat moss isolated from Minnesota, USA - S1T2_Fb - Sphagnum magellanicum MG | ecosystem: Host-associated > Plants > Peat moss > Unclassified... | reverse complement strand
TTATAGGGGAGTTTGAATTTTGGGCAAAGCATATGGGTTAAACACCCAGGTGCTATTGGCTAACTTGCAACATTTCTGCTGCAACAACAACATCATCATCTTAAATTATTATTATTTCATTCCCGGTTTATTTCCTTCCCATTCTTTTGGTGGGTAGAAAGCTGCAGTGTCAGACTTAGCAAAAGGATGGGGCGCAGCCGACAACCTCGGAGCTTCCAGGGTGTCCATCCGCATGGACAACTGGACGGATAGACAGAGGACGGATGATGGGACGCATGGATTCAAGGGAGGCTTCATTTCTCATCCCAACGTCCTTTACTAGTATTAATGTGCAGGAGTTGGATGACTCAGACACCTCTTTGGGACATGTCATATATAATCTCCTAACCCACCTCACCCTATCTCAAAATTTAGGAAATGCGTTCCCACTTTCTTCCTTGAAGGTTGAAGAAGGACGAGGAGTTAGTTTTTCAACAACTACAACATTGTTTAAGATTTGCACCGTATATGGTATTAAGTAGGTACATGGTTTGCATTTAAATGAAGGTTAGGTGCCAGTGTTGGATGGTATATATGTTGATGTTGGGTATCAACCTGGTTATCAACATGGGTATGAAGATATCTGATTAGTTGGATCTTAACTACTAATCGTGCTATGGTGGAGATTGGGTTGGCATAACATGTGTAAAGTTCTTATCTTCACTCATACTAGATCAGTGCTAAGCGGTTCTCAAATGCCCACCCAGTTCTCAGCCTGATTCTCACAATGAGAATCGATCGACACCTTTACATATGAGAATTGGATTGAGGATTGACCTTAGTTCTCACATGAATGAGAACTGGTTCAAATTTATACATATATATTTTTTGGAGAATTAAATAAGTTTTCATAGAACTTTATTTTAAAATTGTTTTCTTTTTTTTGTTCTTAAAATGTTCTCATTAAGTTTTCAAAAGGTTCCCATGATGTTCTTGTAACTTTCAAATGGGTTCTTAAAATGTTCCTCAACATGTTCCCAAAAACAACAATAGAGAACAACATAAGCAATAATTAAACAACAGTTGGTATCCACCCACATAAGCCTTATTTGAGCCTCTACTTAACATTAAAAAACAACATACTAACATATTTGTGTAAACGACCAGTTGAATGCTATTAATTGGAGATGCCCTAAAGCTAGGACCTAGGGCTCTAGAACTTAGAAAGTCTAAATATTATCTGAACCTAGGACCCCCTACCCAACCTTATGACCTAGACCCTATAAAAAACCCAGAACCAGCCCACACTAGTATGCACCCAGTCTTATTGTTCAAAAAATCTTATTTCTTCTTTCTTCCATTATTAAATTAAATTCAATAAAATAGGTAAGTAAAGGAAAACACAAAACACTCTCAAATCTCCTCTGATCAAGTCAATAATAAAGCATTGGGTGAATTTTTATTTATTTATTTATAAGTCTAAAATTGGGGAGGGGGGACTTTGGTGCCAGTGTTGGGTGGTTACCTAGTTAGGAGGGTTAGAAGTTAGAATGGCGGGGTCTAGTTTTTATAAATAAAAATTGGACTGGAACTAAGTCGTCTTATTCTAGGAACTGGGTTCCAGACTGGAACAAAAATTTATTTATGTTTTTTGACGAACTAGACCTGGAACTCGACTCCCAGTTACATTTATGTGTGAAATTATTTTTTTTGGGGGAAAAAAAAACCAGGGGTATTGGTTCCAGTCCCTCAAAATTACCGGCTGGAGTGAACTAGCAACCACCAATGCACCAGATCAGGATGAGGCCGTTCAAGCCGTTTTGGGGATGAACCAAAACACATCCTCTTCCCCTACTCAGAGATTTTTCAGCCCTCTTCTCTGCCCCAAAATTTTCCTTTCCTACTTACTTCCCGCCCCCCCTCTTACCTCCCTCACCTCATTTCCCGCTCACTCCATCTCCAAAGCTAAGGAGAGCTCCCAAGTTTGAGTACCAGAGAGTTTCGAGGAGATGTAGACACAAGGCTTGAGGAAGGTGGAGAGCTCAATGTTGAAGGAATGTGGAAAGGAGAAAGCAAGAGGAGCGCTTCATCCCAAATGCAGAAGCGACAGAAGAAGTTAAGCTCCTTCCTTTCTTTGCATTTTTTTCTTCTTTATGGTTGAGTTTTTCTTTTTCTTTGAATTTTTCTTTCTTTTCTTCTATTTGAGAATAAGAAGATGCCAAGAAAAAACACTTGAAACAAAAGGGCAGAAGCAGGAGCCAAAAATGAGAGGGTAGAACGGGAGCTTGAAAGTAAGCTCCCTCCCTTTTTTGCATTTTTTTCTTTTCTATGGTTTTTTTCTTTGTGTTTTTTTCTTTTCTTCTGTTTGAGAAGAAGAAGACGCCAAGAGAAAACGCTTGAACGAAAGGGTAGAAGTAGGAGGGCAAAAACGGGAGCCAAAATTGAAAGGGTAGTGGGAGCTTGAAGGTAAGCTCCCTCCTTTCTTTGTATTTTTTTCTTCTCTATGGTTTTTTTTTTCCTTTGTGTTTTTTTTTCCCCCTTCTGCTTGAGAAGAAGAAAATGCCAAGAGAAAACACTTGAAATGGAAGTGCAAAAGCGGGAGGGCACAAGTGGGAGCCAAAAGTGAGAGGGCAGAGCAGGAGCTTGAAGGTAAGCTCCCTCCCTTTTTTGTATTTTAAAAATTCTCTATGGTTTTTTTTTTCTTTGTGTGTGTGTGTGTGTGTTTTTTTTTTTGCTTGAGAAGAAGAAGATGCTAAGAGAAAGCGTTTGAAACGGAAGTGCAAAAGCTGGAAGGCACAAACGAGAACCAAAAGTGAGAGGGTAGAGCGAGAGCTTGAAGGTAAGCTCCTTCCTTTATCTTGGTTTCTTTTTTGTTGTTTTCTCTATGTTTGAGAAGAAGAAAACGAAGGCAATGTGCCATCATCTTTTTCTATGGTGGTGTTTTAGTGAAGAAGGCAATGGCAACTTGTTGCCATCGCCTTTTTTTTGGTGGTGTTAAGGTTTAATTTGGTGGTTTTTGGGTGTTTATAAGATTTAGGGCACAATAAAAGAAGAGTTTGTTGTAAATGCAGTTCAGGTTGAAATGTAACGTTGCCATTTATACATTGCTCATCATGCAATAAGGGCTACAAATGCAACAGCTTCTTACTAAGTTAAACACAAGATTGTAGATAATGATATGGTTTAAGGTTTCCACTTTATATAGTCAACTAGGTTTTTTCAACCCTTTCAATTTTTGGACTACCCAATTTTTGAACTTTGGTCCTTTTATATATTATAGAGAACTTTTTTTTTCATTGTGTTTTTTAGCATTTTTTGATCCACCCATATTTTTACATCTTTTATTAATATAAAATTTCTTTTAGTCACACTTGTTTGATGGGTATATGGTTAATTATATATGTCTTCTTTTTCATAATCTTCTTAGTACTTTAGATGTAAGAATCAAAACTTAAATAGGCCCATATGAATATGTAACATTAATTTGTCTAAGGTTTACAAATATCAGAATGAACATTGTGTAATACCTAAATCCTTCTTATTATAATTTTCATAAGGCCATTTCAAATATGCAATACCCACATATAGGTCTTGTAAACAGTTGCTGGTTTTTTTACATCCATTACAATACTCGCATATAGGTCCATAAATGGTTACTAATTTTTTACATCTATTGCCATACTTGCATATAGGTTTCCATTATAATATTTATGGGACTCATATGATAGAATAATTTAATCTAAGTATCAACAAATAATGTCATAATTAAGGAATTATTAAAAAAATATTTTAGATCATGTAATTGATTGATTATCATTTTAAAAAATCATTTAGTTCTTAATATTAATTGATTGATTATTTGGTTGAACTTTAATTATTCTGATAATTAAAATTTAGATCTAAAAATCAAATCAATAATTTGATATTTAATTTATTATCTTAATTAAAAATTTTATGTTGATAAGTTATTCAAATCATTATTTTAAATAATTATTCATGATAATTAATTGTCATAAAATTAATTTAGGTATATTCAAAACATATTTTGGGTACCCAAACCACTTATTTTGAAATGACTTTACATGTGGGTATTACATTTAGGGTTGATTATTTACCTAAGGTTGTCTAAATCACTTATGGATTATTTCAAAATGAAGTTGCATGTAGGTATTACATATAAGTTTTGGTTTTCATTGAAAGGCCACCCAAACTACATCTTGGTTATTTTGAAATGACCCTACATGTGGGTATTGCATTTAGGGTTGGGTCTACATTTCAGCTTACCTAAATCACCTAAGGGTTATATTGAAACAAATTGAATATGGGTATTGCATTTAGGGAAACGTAAAAAAAAAGTATATCTATGACCATTTGGCAATATTTCCAAGTTAATTTTTTTTCATTTCTTTTAAAAAATATAAAATGACATTGCATTATTTTACATATGTTTAAGCCTTAAAAATTCTGCCCAAAATGCACCCTAGATTCATTTTAATTATTATAGACTTGTAAAAAAAATGTTAATTAATTTATATATCCTAAACTTTAAACCGAAACCATAATTCTAACATTAAATAGTAAAATTTACATTAAACCCTAACCCCTTGTATCATTAATGTGACCAATTTTGCATTATGTTCATTTTTATATATGTTAAATCATATTATACGGTGAATAAATAATTTTGAAACATGAAATTCATGATGTATTAGTGGGGAATCAAATATTTAAAAATATTTTTATGTTTCATCATTAATGAATTATCACAATCTGATGAGGATATTGCATTTAAATAGAAGTGGGTTAGGAAATATTGAACTTTAATAATTATGGAACATATGGAAACAAAGGATATTCATAATTATGTTATAGATATAAACAAGTGATAAGATAAAAAACCAATACAATGAACAAAGTCTAAAATATAAACCTTAAGCCTTGATATATATGAACCAAATTCCTAAACATTAAAGCATAACCCTAAAAATCCAAATGATATTTTTCCATAAACTTTATTACAACCCTAATTATACAAGCCCTAACAAAAAAAAGTCCTAGTGATATATGTCCTAAACCCAAAAACTTATACAAAGTATACAAATCATATAACGTAAAACAAAAAATTAAAAAAAACATAAGAAAAAAATTTTAAACCAAATTTTAAAGCTTTTAAACTACAAAGATTTACTAATTGAAAAAAAACTTTAATTTAAAAAATAATAATCAAATAAATTTTGTAAAAAACCAAAAGAAAATATATATCTCTTACCTTTGTGTGATTTCTCCAAACTAATTTTCCCTTTCTTTGAAAAAGATATAGAATGAAATTATATTACTTCACATATGTCTAAACCTTAAAATTTAATCTAGTTTAAGTTAATTACTATACATTTGTGAAAAACTTGTTAATTAATTTATGTGTCTCAACTTTAAACCTAAACCATAATCCGATAGTACATACTTATAATAATTACATAAAAAGATGTATTGTAATGTCCATTCCATAAATAAATTAGGTGAAGAAAATTTAGTAAAATATGAATTAACTAAACCAAAATGACTACAATTATGACATTGCATTCACTATAAATTGTTTATAATACCTACATATGGGGACCAATGTTTATCATCCATGAACTAGGGCGAACCTTAATAAATTGATAGGTAGGATTGGGCAACTGTGGGGTGGGAAAAGTGAGTAGGTAATTAATTAGGTATTTAGCTATATAAAAAACATAGGTAGGTAAGTGAACATAGTGGTCAGTAAGAAGGTGGGTGCATAAGTAGGTAAGTAAGTATATAAATAGATAATTGAGTTTGTAGGCAAGTTAATAAGTAAAAAAAAACTTCAAGGAACAAAGTAAATAGGTTACTAAAATAGGTAGGTAAGCATGTAGGTAGGCAAATTAGTAGGTAGGAAGAAAGTTACACTAACAAGGTAGCTAGGTAGATAGGCAAGTTAGTACGTAGAAAACAAGTTACCTTATCAAAGTGACTAGGTTTATAAAGTATTTATGTCAATAGGGTGATTGTGTATATAAGGTAGGTAATTAGTACAATGATTAGGTCAGTAGGGTATGTAGTTAACAAGGTAGCTAAGTTAGGAAGGTAGGTAATTAGTATAGTACTTATGTCAGTAGAATAACTAGTTGTTAAGGTAATTATGCCAATAAGGGATAAGGGATAATTAGTAAGGTACCAAGGTTGGTACAATATTTATGAAGGTAGGGTGGTGAACAGGGTAGCTATGTGTGAGGTCAGGTCCAAAAAAAAACAACAAAAAACAAACCAAAAAAAGAAAAAGTACAGTGATCGGCAGCGAAAAGAAATGGACTGTGATGAACCCCATCAGATGCTGAATGAAAAAACACAGCCCATCCAGTGGACAGAACGGCCAACTGGTGCATTGGTGGCTGTTAGTTCACCCTGGCCCGAGTTACAGGGAATTGGACTGAAACTATGTGTCTGTGATTTTCAGAACTGGAATTTGAATTTTGTAAGAACTGGACCCGAAACATTTCTAGTGGAACCTGAACACTACCTCATCTGTGAAGAACTGGACTCGGGAACGGTTGTAGTGGAACCTGAACATTACATCATGTGTAAAGAACTGGACCCGGAACGGTTCTACGGAGAAACAGCAACAGACTTCAATAAACCCTAATTCCGACATGTGCCAAAACAGAGAAAGAGACACAAGCGAGGATCAGGAAAAGGACAGAATCTGTTCCTGCACAAGAACAGTGAGCAAGAAGAAGAAGACGACGACTATGGAGATGGAGAGATGAATGCTTTGGTGTGGGAAGTAATACGTGCGTGTTTTTCTGACGCACCAAGAGAGGAAGAAGGAGAACAAGGAGAAGAGAAGAAGCTACGGTGGCAAGTTAGTAGGTGTGATGTTAATAAGTGCACGTTTTGTGAGCACAGAGAGAGAGAGAGGAGAGGAGGAGGAGGAGGAGGAGGAGTGACGAAGCAACAGTACCAATTGGTATAGTAATAAGTGCGCGCTTTTCGGAGTACCACGAGAGGAAGAAGGAGAAGTGAAGAAGCAACGGTAGTCGTAGATGTGACCGATAAAATGTGCGTTTTCTGAGAATCAACAGAGGAAGGAGGAGGTAGAAACAATACTAGTACAAGTCGTGATCATACATGCGCACGTTTTTTTCCTGAGCGGAAAAAAAGAGGAAGAAGAAGGAAAATATTACCGAGGAAAGAAGGAAGTGTTACAAGAAGAGCGTGTTTCCTGCGGTTGTGTTTCTAATGTGGCAACGACAATTTGCCTCGTCGTTGTTTGTCCTCAGTTTGTTTCGACGACGATTGGAGGGAGACTGGAGAATTGGATTATCGTGAAGAAGGGAGGGACGGAGGGAGGAGAACTCTTGTGTAGAAACAAACGTATGAGAAGACTAGCCTCACCTGGCCTTCGAAAGCTTATGTTTTGTGAATGCAATGAAGGACTTGCTTTCCGTCATTCTCCTTTGCCGAAAGGTGGAGGAGAATAGCGTTGGTACGTTCTTTCTTCGGCAAGGGTTTGTGGTAGTCTTCTGTTAATGTATATCACATCACATCATAGAGAGCATGCACTGACTTCTCATCCAGAGAGGCTTGTTTTTCCTGATTTCAAATCCCACACGTGTGGCACTTTCCAACATACATCCGTAGAGTCAATGGTTTGAAGGAATCCCCGATTATGTATCCTGGAATACACTTTGTAGTTTAGGGGCGGACAGACCGTGCAATCACTCTACTGGAAGTTCTTCATGCTGCTAATGCTCTACCTCAAATCCAGATCTTGTTGCTGATGCAGCACAAGATTTGTTTTGTTTTGTTTTTGGCAGTGCAGCTTTGTGAAAATGACATTGAGTATCAGTTGCATCAACTTTTGCCCAAGGATCTGGCCATTCTAAGACTTGGGGACAAGGGCTAAAACGTATGTTCTTTGAGAGAGCAAATGGAGGTTGAGATGACAGGGAACTGCAGAGAATTGCTCAATATGTATGTTGGTTCTGGCAAGGCATGTTCTCTTACAAGACTTAGTAATCTTTCCCTATTCTTGTGCTGTGCATTCATAGGCAGGCTTTGGAGCTCCAGCATTATTTTACACTGCCAAATCTGTTTGGCATTCTTCCTCTTGAAAGTTAATGTGAATAGATTCAAGCTGAATAGGCTGCCAAAAACCAGAAATGCTGGATAACTGAGTTTTGTGATTTGGCATACAGGATTCCTGTGGGTGGAAGGATTGCAAGAAGTTTCCAACTGTGTTGAGACTTTGCATGGTGGTGTTGATTGGGGCTATCAGTATCTACATGTTCATGACTGGTCTTGACCAAAGGAAGCTTTCATTTAAGTATGTCCATCACATCATTCACCAGCAAGACTGGAAACTGTCTTGCACTGGAAATGTCTCTTCTGTCAACTTTGTTCAACTCTATCCCCATCCACTGACATTTGATAGGTACAGTATGCTGACCTTGCACAGAAGAAGTGAGAATCTTCTATTAGCTATCTATCCACACAATTAACAACACACATGAGTTTTTCTGAACAGTTTTTGGGCTGCATTATCATTTTGAACTCTGCTGCTGATGTGAATACTTTGCAATTTGAGTATAAAGAAGGTTTCAATTCCACAATTCTCTATCTGAATTTGCTAAGAAGGTTGATCTTGAAGGATTGGAGAATATATGCAGTCATAGGAATGACAAAAGTATGCAGCATCCCTAAGAATTGGTTGCTTTTGCAGGGAAGAGTGCATGTGCACACCTGTACATGGTTTTGTGATTTTGTCAATGCAAAGATCAGGGAGTGGTTGGTTTGAAACACTCCTGAACAATCACCCAAACATTAGCTCACATGGTGAAATTTTCAAGGTTAAGCCACGCCACCAGAATCTCACCACCATCACAGAAACCCTGGATGCCATCTACAATTTGGACTGGTATAGCAGCGCCTCAAAAAATGAATGCACCTCAGCTGTTGGTTTTAAGTGGATGCTCAACCAGGTAGATTCATATTATATGCTCTGGATTTGTGGCGCCCATTCGTGGGACTTGTTAACACCAGTAAAGATTGGAGAGTGCTTTGAGGTGATGAGAGTAAAAACTCACTGATGCATTAAGGTTGGATCTGCTTTTGGCCTATAGAATTTCAATGGGGCTGCCTCTCTTGTGCCTAATAGGTTCCATACACTGATCTGATTGCTTCAGTTCTTACTGGATTTTAATGAGGGATGGGACAGGGAGCAATGGAGTACAACAGAGAGGTGGCAGCATATTTTGAGAAGAAAGGTGTTTCTGTAATACTGCTGCTCAGGCGTAATTTGCTTAAGCGCATCATATCCATTTTGGCCAATGCTTATGACAGTGTTGCAAAGCCTTTGAATGGCACCCACAAGTCACATGTGCATTCACATGATGAGGTATGATGCTCCTTTTTTTTGGGTCTCATAAACAAGCAGGTTGAAAGGAATTGTAATTGACTTTCTAGTTGATAATTTCTAGCAGAACCAAAAGTGTATGATCTAAACCATTTTTGCAACCTAACTTTCTAATTTGGATTTCACATTCACATCACAGCTTTACAGTGAGTTGAATGTACATTATGTATATGACACTGTTCCCCACTGAACTTGGACTGGGTTGACTTGGCATCTTGGCATGAGCCAGAGGTCAAGGTTTAGTGCCTATCTGTTCTCTCTTTGTGCATAGCAGAATATTAATATGTACAATTCTGCAAAAAGTGATAATTTTCTTCAATTTTTTTTTCCTGTTGAATACTTCTGTCATTCTGTTTGTGGCAGGCAAAGAAATTGGCAGAGTACAAACCAATCATCAACATAACACACCTGCCAGAGAATTTCCAGCGTGTGCAGGAAATTACCAATGATGCTCACCGTTTTTTCAACAGTACCCACTTGTTTGTTGTGTACTATGAAGACTTAGTTACAAATTCACATGTCAGCCTCATTCCCTGTCCCTTTTGCCACTTTGTGAGTCTGATATGTGTTTCTGTTGATTATTTCATCATGCAGAAGTAGAACCTGCATTTTCCATGTAAATGCATCAATACACCCTTACAAAAAGAATGTCACTATCTGGTCACTCATCACCATCACTTGTGCAAAAGTTAGAAAAAGCAGGTCCAGCACAGAGTGTTTACATGGTACAAAGCATTACCCTGACAACTATCCTTTTCCCTTCCTTTTCTTCTTCCATCCATTAGTCCATCCTTGTATGGGGGCAGTATACAAGGAAGAACTTTGTTTCCCAGAGGAGGCTCTTAATTACATGAGTGTCACCTATAGCTTCACTTGGTGTCTCATACAATTTTAGAAGTGCAAATCAATCTGATGGCAGGTGTCTTCTGAAGGTGACTATGTGTGGGGTGTTGATGGAGAATAGAGAATGTATCATGTACTTCAACACTTAATAGACATGAAATGCTTGAATATCAAGGTTGATCTCCTATGGGTTGCTGTGGGCCTGGGCTTTCAAACACATGATGTGCCCTAACTGCTTGTGGTGGATTTGCAGAGCTTGGAGGAAGTGCAAATTTTTTTGGGTGTTGAGCCCCGCAAGCTTGAAAGCCTTCAGGTGAAAATTCACACCAAGCCTCTAAGCCAACAAATCCAGAATTGGGATGAGGTTTTGGTGCGCTTAAAGGGCACTAAATTTGAGAGTTTCCTCCATGAGGACCATCAGACACCTGTCCAATAGGGCATACGTCTTCTTTTGTGTAAGCCTTGTTTGTGTAGCCACTCTGCCAAATTTTGTTCTTGAGAGGTCAGTTCTATGAAATAGCTGTAGGATAGCATAATAGAACCCATCCTTGAAATGCAATTGCAATCTGTCTCACCTCAGGGAAGATGCTGTCAGTTGCCCAAGCTTCTGTTGGTGTGTAATATGTGGTTCTGCAATTCTAGAGAAGCCATATTTTTCTTCCTTGGGGTGGGTTTCTTCCTTCACTATTGTGCAGTTATAGAAAAGCCATATTTTTCTTCATTGGGGTAGGTTTTTTCCTCCACTCAGGTGGCAATGTTCTTCAATAATTTCTCAAATATGATCATCTTTCTATGATCAATATACACAGAAAATGGTGTCATCATCAATTGTTGTGGGCCTTCTGGAACTGGGTGATTTTTATGTGATAATTTTGTTAACAGTGCAGATGTCATCAACTTAGTTGTTGTGGCCTCTAGTGTCTCCTGATGCAGTGATGCCAAAGAAAATCACTGGTGATGGGCTTGTTGGTTAAAGCTAAAGGCTGCTCAGGAAGCTAACTCCTGCCAGGAAAATACATTTGGCATGATCCAAGTTCTCACAGCCTGCAAGAGTGCTATGCTCTACACTGTATGGATTGATGTGTTGAATCCATTTCCAAGCGAGTTTATTTACCCACACTAGAACACCCATTTATGTTGTAGTGAATGTTCATAAATGTTCAGCGTTGTTGTGGAATTTTTGTTAAAGATAAGAGATTGACCAATAAGTTTTGATGATGGTTGGTTGTGCATTATGAATATTGTTTCAAGGTTTTTATACATTGTGCTTGCCCACTGCATGGATGGTTGGAAACTATTAGTCTTCACAATTAGACTAATTGGAAGAACCTTTTCTTCAGAAACTTGGATGTAAATTGGTGTTTGTGATTGGAATTGATGTCAGTATGGAAATTCATGATATCTTGTGGACTTGTAGATTTTGAAATGCATCCCATTTTCTATGATCAAAATTTCAATATTATGCTTGCAATTGAGTTTGCAACAATGCAAAATGTGTTTGACCACTTGTTTTTTTTGTTTTTTTTTTAAATTTCAATTTTCCAATTAATTATAATTCAGTTTTATTCTAAATTTTTTGTTGGTTGTTCTACATTCCATCTCAATATTTCTATTGGATGGTATGCGGGTTAACAAAATTGATAGTTAGTGAAGTTGGTAGGTGAGTCCAAGGAAATGGGAAATCCGGAAATGACAAAATAATGAAATGAGATGGAATTTGAAAAATTGGAGCACTGGAGGATTTTTGGGATTGGAAGACAAATGGAAGAAATGAGACATGAAACTCCAGAAAATCAATCATCTGAAATTGTATGAATGTTGGTGGATTTGTATCATCTAATTCCTAGCAAAAAGACCCATTAACAAATCACCTTTAACTGAAGCTGTTGAAATTGCAGACCCAATACAGTAGAAGCACTTAGAATCATCAGAACAAGCAGTCTGAACCAGACTTCAATTTTCTTCACCACATATTTTTCTCTAAGACAACACAATTTGAAACTCAAACCAAGTGGAAGTGAAATTTTTGGACTTTAATTTCAATTAGTTATGAATTTTTGAAAACAAATCTTAAAATCCAGATCACATTAGCTGAATTTAAAATCTTAAATGAGTATAGAGAAGTTGTCATCCTAAGTTATAATTGAAATTATCCTAAACAAGGAGATTTTATTTTTTTAAATCACACTTCATCCATCTTGTGTGTGTGGGTTTTAAAACATCCCTAAACCACTCATTACTGCATCTGGTATTTCCAAAAAGAACTGAACAATTAATTGCAAGGGATATAAGTAGAGTGCAGTTTAGGGTGCACTAATGTTATTAGAGAGAGCATCTGCAGCGGTGCTGAGTAGGTGACCCTGCAGAAATATTTTTCACATCCAAGTTTAGTTCTTTACTTTTTAAACAACCCCACCTATAAAACTGAAACTGGGACAGCAAACAGGTGGGGGATTACTAATAGCAAACCACCTGGACCAATCATTATGATGGGCCAATCAGAAACACTAATCAGAAGTAAGATCATATTTATTACACTCTTTTCTGCAGGTGTTTTAACAGCACAGGAAAGTGTGGATTTAGGCTGAGCCAAAAACCAATTTCCTGAGCGAAACTGGCCTATTTTTGAGTTTTCTTCATCTAATTTTACTACTGTGCAGGATCTCATACTGAGCACTGTTGGAGATGCTCTTAGGTGTCTCTAGAAACTCAGATTGAAGACCTACAAGATACCTACCACATATGAAATCAACAAATGAAATCAACAAAGTTAGTTGATGCTTCAGTCGGTTTTATACCTGCCAACTAGAAGAGAAGGTTCATAATTTTGCCCCCACCACCTTCTTTCAATAGTGCTGCAAGCTTCAATATCATATATCTTCGTACACCGCCACCATGGTGCAAGAATCATGAATGCAAGAACCAGGAACTACTACTACATTTAATGAAGGAAAACTTTCTTAAGCCAATTGGAAGTCTTATTTTTCAGGTGCCAACTTTTGAACTGTAGAAAAAGGTAAGTTTTTTAAAAGTCTTAATAGATGCTAAGAACAAAAGGGTTAAGAAGGGAGATATAGTAGGTTTAAGGGAGAGGGCTTGTATGTAACCGGAGCCTGGAGGTCTGTTTCCAAACGTGTTTGAGAATTGGAATTGGATTGAGATTTTTTTTTTGTAAAATCTGGTTTTGATTTTAGGGTTTAGGGAGTTTTTTGCTTTTTGAAGAAGACGGAGCTTATTTCCATTTTTCAAAACTTGAGTTTTTATTTTTTATTTTTTGCATTTCTTATTTCTTCAAGCTTTCATGTTCAGAGAAAACATGCAATTCAATCTTGACTTCAAATTTCAAGCTTGTTTTGGGGCCTGACTATAAATTTTTGGGGGCTTTGAAAGAGGGTTTTGTGGGGGACTGGAAAAAGGTTTTTTCGGGGTCTAAAGTAGCTGTTTAACATATGAAACAAGGTTTTTCTGAGCTGAAATAGGGTTGTATGGGGGTTTGATGTAGGGATTTTTGGAGTTCTGAAATAGGGCTTTAAAAGGTGTGAAATAAGGCTTTTTGGAGGGTTTGAAGGAAGGTTTTTTGGATTTGAGATAAAATTTTGATGGTTTAAAATAAATTTTTTGGGGGTCTGAAATGGGTTTTTGATGCAAGGTTTGAAATAAGGATTTTTTGAAAATTTAAAATAGGGCAAGATTGGGGAGCTTCAAGGTTGGCAAGAGGCCATTCAAGGTGATAGATATAATTTTGAAAACCCTAAACATGAAACCACATGGCAATGACAAAAAAAGAAAAGAAAAGTTATGACCTTCTAAAGACATTTAGGATAGATTCATCATCAATCACCTGCATATGATCCAACACTTCGGCATATCTTTCTCAAATTTTCTCCATTTTGAGTGATTTAAAAGCAGCTTCTCAAGCTTTACAATTCATCTTTGAAATGCAAAGCCAAAGGATCAGCCAAAATAGAGTAGTAAAAAAAAATACGTTTTTTCAATTGCAAGATGCATTTCTTTCCAATTTTTTTCATATTGACCCATTTTATTTTCAAACCTCATAACTTTCTTATTTCTTATTCATTTTAAACAGTTTAAAGTGCTATAAGAGTGCCACCTGAAGTTCTACAAATCTTCTTTGAACTCTAATAGCAACATAAAAAGATTTTTTGGGTTTTCGAGAATCAGCTGTTGTAGTGTTTGGTGGTTTGTTTTTTTGAGTTCTTGACCGTCTTATTATTATGGTTTACCTATGTGTGGGCTTGGAAAGGAATAGGGAGGGAAAACTTGGGTTGTGGAATTTTCTTCTTATTTTGGTCTACCTATGTGTGGGCTTGGAAAGGGGAATAGGGAGGGGAATTGGGGTTGAGGAATTTTCTTTCTTGTTTTGGGTCCACGTGCAACACTTTGAAAGGAAAGAGAGAGAGGAATTAGGGTTGGGGAAATTTTCTTCTTGTTTTGGTATATGTGCACACATGTCTTATATGATGTCTTACATAGTCCATAATAGATGCCAAAAGCTGCACTCAACATGACTGCTAACACTATTTGTGGAGTTGGTTCTTCTTGCATGTAACCACATTTACAAACTAGGGCATGAACCGGGCAAGATGCACGAACTCTCTCAACCAAAGAGAGTGAGTTCCATCACCTCCTTCATCCTACAACTAGGGATAGTGAGGAGCTTGAAGGAGGTGGTGGGCTGGGCCGGGCCAAGGCCAGGCCAGGCCACACCACGAATCATAAGTCCCCGAATCAAATTATAGGTAGGAAGGTCAAGTCTATTATCAAATGTACAATGAATCAATTAAACCTTGACAAATCCGCAAAGAAAGGGCCAATAACAAAGTTGGGAAAAATTGAAAATTTTATTAAGAGGTCTGTGATGAGAGGGTCCACATATGAATGAAGAAAGGCTAAACCAGTTCTTCCACTTCCCTAGGCAGCAGATTAAGCAAAAGAACCCAAAATGTTCTGAGTTGGCAGATGATTTTTATCCGTAACAGTCTGAGTTGGCATATTACAAGCTCGTGAAGGTCCTACATGTGTTCCATCTGTGCCGATCAATCAACAGCTCAGATGTCAGCATTTAAGTGATACAAGTTCCACAATACAAACATGCGTATGTGCATGTATGTGCAATTTTTGTTTGTTTTGTTGGCCTTGCCTACTACTAAGAAGCCAAGGATATTGTGTTTAGATTCATTATAGATTATAGTAGCTTCAGGGATTTTTATAGGCCCCTAGGTAAATAGGTCTATTTTTATTATATGAGGATTTTTTTTTAAAAAGATGATATTTTGGCTTGTGTTGAAACTTGAGATTAGTTATAGAGTTATAATATGTTGAAGGATTTTGGTTTCTTTTAGAGGATTTTTTTTTTGAAGATTATATTTTTTGCATGGTGAAATATTTGAGTTTCCATAATTCTTTATTTGCCTTAGGATACTTTTTAATGTAAATGGCAACGCCACAATGTGACACACCCCTTGTTTTTCTTGGGAAATGAGGGAAAACACACACACACACACACACACAATTAAAAAAAAGTTAAGTTAAAAACTTGACACAAAGTTTAGTATTTTGGTCCTTTCTTGAGAAAATTTGAACCTGAGAGGTATCTTTTCATAGCTGACAACAACAATCAAAGCTCATCTCTTGTCCTCAATAGAACTGCATCATCACTAAACCAAAAGCTTCTGAGAAGGTGCTCTTGGGATTCTTCAAGATCTTCCAGCAAAAAACAAACAACAAAAAATTGCATGAAAAAGTATGTACAACATGGGTTTACACAAAATGCTATGCTTTCATACAAGAAGGTCAGCTGCCCTTGGTCGGTCCCAGTAGTATTGAGAAATGGGTGTTTGTCACTTGTGGACGTGCACAAAGTTAGGTATATTGCTACTTTATACTTCTCACTCCCTTATAAAACAAAATTTCTATTATCTTTTCTCTACTATAATACTTGGGTGAACACCCCACATGCTCAAATGTCTCTTGGTAATATCAGCCTTTTTGTTGGCCTTGCCTACCCAGAAGCCAAGGATATTGTGTTCAGATTCATTATAGAGTATAGTAGCTTCGGGGATTTTTATAGGCCCAACCCCTAGGTAATAATAATAGGTCTATTTTTATATGAGGATTTTTGAAAGATATGATATTTTGGCTTGTGTTGAAACTTCAGATTAGTGACATAGTTATAATAATATCTTGAAGGATTTTGGTTTCTTTTAGAGTTTTTTTTTTTGAAGATTATATTTTTGTATGGTGAATTATTTTGAGTTTCCATAATGTTTTTTTTTTTTTTTTTTTTTTTTTTATTTTTTTTTTTTTTTTTTTTTTTTTTTTTTTTCCCTTAAGATACTTTTTAATGTAAATGGCAAGGCCACAATGTGACACACCCCTTGTTTTCTTCCTCTTGAGTTGTGAAAAGTTGTCAGATTTCAACCTAAATTTGGGTCTAGCTATCACTAGACTAGAATGTTAAGGGATTTTATCTTTTTTTTCAAGACAAAATCACCAGCTAGCTCCATAAGTAAGTGACCTCCTTTCTCACCATACTCACAATATACCTCACAATACAGTTTACTGTGTTTTTGTGTGTTTGTAGACTTTAAATAGGTCTTCTGGCATTTTATTTTGGCTGCCTACTGAGGCATAGTGTCACTCTTAAGACAACTTGGCACAAATCCTTTGTATAAAAAAAAAACCCTAGTTAGTATATTTGCTATAAATTTTTTTAATTTGAAATATGTATATATTAGAACATATTACAGTCCTGAATTATCTATCTATTTATTCATTTATTTATTTATTTATTCTTTCTTTCTTTCTTTTTGGGGGGGAGGGAAACTGGATTGCAAACAATTTGTCAATTTTGAGGCCTTACTGAGTTCTACTGAAATGTGTGTATCCAGTGGAAAATACACACACTGGATGGATAGGGGACAATGAATTATCTGCTGGTTCTATCTAATAACAATCAGATTCACGAGAACAGTATGTGCTATGTACTACTCTCGTACAGGGGCAGCTTCGGTAAAAAAATGTCTGCCAAATAATTAGTTAATTTTGAAGATTCCATTTCCAACATAGAATATTCCCTCAATATTCCACAAGATTCTTCCCTTTTCCTTCACCCAAAGGAAAATAAAAAAATAAAAATTCCTTGAGAGAAATTTTATTAAAAAAAAATTCAGCATTTCAAAAAATAATATGATTTGTGTCAAAAGCCACCAAGGTACTACTACCATGTCTCCATTGGAATCTACGTACCTAGTAACGAGTAACAACCCATTAGCACTTACCTATGTATGAACCATCCACATGCATCTTCTTACCTAGTAATGACCCATTAGCGCTTACCTATGTATGAACCATCCACATGCATCTTCTTACCTAGTAGCCAACAATTTCCTACCTATATGTCTACACATAGGATCTATTTTTAATAGGGTAGGTAACAAAGGTGAAAGGTAATGGATAAACCCTCAATTAGGGTTGATCCATAACCGTGTCCTAATAGGCTTCTAGCAAATGGTGCGTTGTTTTTGGTTCCTTTTGACCCATTGGAAGGTTTGATGGTCCAATTCAATGGGTAAGATAAGGGTTGCAATGCTAACTTGTAACTACCAAACATGGTGATGGAACATGCATGTAATTATACTGCATGCAAACGATTTCATGTTACAACTAATACAAAAATATTTAAATAATTATTTTGTAACTAACATCATCAATAATCTTACATTTTGCAATTAACCTAACATGCCAAACTATCATCTTAGCATCTAAAGGTGATGTGTCATGTTTGTTTCATGAAAATGGTTCACATTGTTTTTCGATGCGCCCATCCTAGTGCACATAAAGCTTGTGTTCACATAGTCGTTCATCTTTTTTTTAATTTATTACTAAGAACAAATGTGACTAAATTAGAATTAATACAAGCATGGAATTAAACTTATATTAATTAATAGGTAGAACTCAATTTGCACATGTTTTCGCATGCAAGTAATATTCAACTATCGCATGCTTGAATGGGTGTCAACATGCAACTATGCCACAATTCTAAGGTAGTGCTTGCCAAATTTGATGTAATGGAAACTTTTAAAGTAATGGAATGTTACAATTTCAAATTCTAGCATTCAAAAATACATGAAAGGTTTAGAGGCTTCTACCATTAGATGAATATTATCAAAGTTACTAAGGGTTTTAAGGCAATTGCAAATAGATGAATCCTCAAAGTGACATTCAACTTAAAATTATTCGATGATTCATTCAAAAAGTCAGATTTTAATAATAAATTAGTTTTTTAATTGCAATGTAGTTTTGTTATAATTATGAAGTAGTTACACATGGGTTGATTGCAAGGACCACATAAATGATGTGGCCCAACCTCGGTGGGACACTTAGTGTAAAGTTTGAGATTTATTTGTGTTAAACAACCATTTGTAGGAGGGGTATTAGATAATTGTTCAACTTTTTTTAAAATTGTCTTATTAATATTTAATTTTTAATATATACATATTAAAGTCACCTTATATTAATTATAATCCATTATTTCATATTATTACATACCCTATATCATAATTAAATTATTTATTTAAATAAAATGTACCCTATTTTAAAACTAATTAACTTACAATTTTTATCCAACAACCAATATATTGCACCTTCTTTTTTTATTGATGTATTTTCTACTTTTTTTTACTAGTGTCCCCTACAGAGACCAACATGCATGTTAGTGGTAATTGCCACGCTAGATGTGTTATTGTGAAGAATGGCCATGACCAAATAATTCCTTGACAATGCCACCTACACCCCTAGGCCCAAACCTCGTAGGGACCGAAAAACTATCGATAAAAGAATCAACTTTTATGGATGAAATAATTCAAAATAAAATAAAATAAAATAAAATATATAGAGGCATGCATCATACACTATGAACTTGAACTACATTGACAATTTATATTCACATGTTTAAACTCCAATACACCATCAAAATATTATGTAGGTGACTAGACATGAGATTCTAGTTAAACTATTGATATATTATAGTTGGCATTTAGTCATATTGCAATTGAATTGTAGCCATACTAAGGTGGTACATGCCAAAAATTCAAGTCACATTAAAATTGATCTTTAATTTTAACATAATCTTGCTAAAGTTGTAAGACAATTGCATATGGATTCATTGCAAAGACCATGCATATGGCATGGCAATGTTTGTGCTCACTGAACATAGTTACCACATTGTGTGTGTTCATCTTGAGAACAATTGTTTAACTCACATAATTGTATTTACATAAATTGCATATTACAACTATATAACAACTAAAACAAAAAGTCAATGCATGTTGACCAAAATAATACGATCAATAAAAATATGCTTAAAATATTCCTTGCAACTTTCCTAAAACTTATGTGCAACTAATCAATTTCTAACAGGATTTTTCAAATTGACCTTATTTTTCACACAAAGTTGAAATCTAGTTGCAATGTAATTGGTATAGACCTGTAATTATAATTAGTGTAATATTCACAAATATGATTTTCTTATAATGCATATTCTATTGAGAATTCCTCAATTTACAATTTAATTAAAACTTATCATCCCCCCAATTTGATTTCAATTCAATGGGACAAATTTAAGAAAAAATTGAAAAACTAAAGGCTAGATGATTCAATGTGACTATTGAAGGTGTGTTGGCAAATAGAGGAAAATTGCATGCCTCAAGGTTTGTCTTGGGCATCACAACTAAGATCAAACCAGTTTAAGGACCTCCACGGGCATTCAAACTAATTTGATCCTAATTGCAATGCCCAAGGTATATTAATGTAGGAGTTTGAGTTTATTTAACTTTTTGACCTCAATTGGAACCCATATGAGTAATTTTATCCCATGTCCAAGGCACTTTACTAATAACTCTAGTATATATTGACTAATGTTGTGTGGTTCTTCTTTTTTAATAAAACTTGCAATCCCAATTCTGACTTTTTTTTCTTTTTTTTTTGAGGTTCTCTGAGTGTGAATTTTGAATTTAGTTCTTCCCATTTCTAACCTTTTAATTCCAAATTTGGCACTTTAAAAAATAAAAATAAAAATTCCGAGCTTGGTTCAAAAACTAGGTTTGATTTCATGGACACACTACACACTCCCCCAATGTTAGGGAATGTATAGGAGTAGGGTAATGGATTGCTGTTCAAGGTTTCACAAGTTTGTGCCCCTATGGAACATTGAAAGCATCCCTTACCCTACATAAAGCATTTTGAAAATAATAAGATATTCAACCACTCTACTAGCCTAAAGAGTGAGTTGCACTTTGGGACCCCTTGCTTAAAAAAGCAGCACATGGGATTAAACCCCCCTCCACCTACAAAGGGTTTTGTTCCAAAATGGGTTATGTCCAAAGTTTTACAAACAAATTAAAACCAAGGACTATATAAGTACGTTCAACAACTAATTTTTTTTAAAAATCAAAATATAAAGTTCAACCCACTTGTGAAGTGTTAAAAAAATTAATCAACTTATCTACCTTAAAGAACTTAATAATACAAAGTTCAACAACCAAAGAAAAACAATATCTAAATATGAAGTTCAGCCCACTTGTCAAACATTAAAGAAGAATCAACTTGTTTACATAAAAGAGCTTAACTAGTGTTCAGGAATTTTGTGGGTTAGTTAGGTAAATAAGCCACAAAATTAATCCTAAGGTCAAAATTAACCTAACCCATAATACGTAATTGGCTTGATTCTTCTACACCCGAGAAGGTTGAATGTCCTTTAAGGTTCAAAGTTGCATTTTACTTTCCATTAGGATTCGAAGAGATGCTCAAAGCTTTTGGAAATAGACATTGTTGTGATGGTCAGCTTGTCATGCTGAAAGGCACACATAGACTTCACATGTTACGGAAAAGGAGTAACCCACTTTTGGTCCTTGATAAAAGAGCTTACTAGGAATGAAGCTTTACTAGGCTAGTGGTTTCTCAAGTCCATCTATCTAAGTTGGGCAAAGACAAACTAAATAATTTGAAATTTGCCTCTATTACAACTTACATGTGAAGTCTATGTCCAATAACAACCATTTGTCCTATGGCTTCCCTCCTCTCAAAGGTGGGTTCCATAGCCTTATAAAGTTGCCACATGGGTAGTAACATGGGCCTCTTCTTGGTCGGTTTCATATCACAAATCTACCCCACCTTTTCCTAACCTCAAGTGATCTAACTTCTTCAAAAACTCCAACAAAGATACGAATGGAATAAGTACCCAACCCCAAACAAAACTTATGCTAACTTTATTACTTATTTAAAGGTGAAGAAGGGTGCCCAAAAAAATTTAAAAATCTTCATTTTATTGTACAATCTCTTCAACATGACTCTTTTCATGCATAATCGAATATTTCTTTGTGCATGTGAACAACGAGACAAAGGAACCCAACCTTCCAAAATCTACATGACATATGAGATAGTCATTGACTCCTCCATGCAGTCAGAAAGGAAAGATGCTTCATGTGTGTGTGTGTGTGTGTGTGTGTTTTTGTACACGATGAGGGTTGTTTCCAAAACAACTTTTCTTTGGCGAGTTTGAAAGGTAGGATGGATATCCTATCTACAATTGCAACTAGCATCTAATAATTCCCAAAGTCGTGTTTACACAAAAATGGAAAAGAACGTTCGTAGTACCAAACATTTCCACTAAACCTCAAACTTACTAGAATTCTTTTTTTCAAGTACTCAAATTAGGGTTTCATACCCACTCCTTTTCTATCCAAAATTTAAGCATGAAATTTGGATAGAAAAAGGCGTGAGTATGAAACCCTAATTTGAATATTTGAAAACTTGCAAAAAGAAAAAAATTCCCTAAAACACAGGTGTCAAGTGTCAACTACTACCATAGGCAGTTTCAGCACCCAAGTGCCAAAACAAAGGTGTCAAAGCATTTTGACACCTCACTTTTTAGTCATATAATTTTTCAAGCAAAATTTTGAATGTAGGTAAGTAAGTTTAGTGAAAAAGATGAGGTTTTGAGATAGAGAAGGAAGGAGAGGATGATGAAGAATTTTTTCAATAATGTAAAATTATTCTGAAATTTCAGATATATATATATATGTATATATCAAGAGGAAATTATTTTCTCAAAAAAAATTTCAACAAGGAAAATTTGAAATTAATTTGTGTCAAATCTGACATCAATGAAGGGTAGACCTATTTAGCTACTAGTTTTCCTCTCTTTCTTTTGGAGTTCATCTGTCTTTTGTTTTCTCCTTTGAAATAATCTTTCCCCTATTTCCCCCTCAAAAAAAAATGTAAAGAAAAAAAAAGGGAGGGAAAAAAAAAAAGCTTCCAGCACTTGGATGTTTAAATGCATGTATGAGCTACCAACAATTTCCTCTATTGCTTGGATAGAGAGAGCATGAGCTTGGTAGGGCGCATTCCACCTCGGAAAGAGCTTAGCTGAGTAGGACAAGATATTGTTCCGTCATGTGGTAACAAGTTCTGCCAGGGCCTGTTCCAGAGCATAACTGATGGTTCACAGGTGCATAATATGGCAGGTAGGTAGGTAGGTAGGTAGGTAGGTATCATGTGGATAATTAATTAATTAATTAAATTTTAAATTTTATTTAATTAAAAAAAATTTGGAGCAGATCTTTAGGCTTGGTAAAGCCTGTGTAGCCTGGGGCTGTGCCCTACATGCACATGAAGAACTGACATAAATTTGAATCTGGCAGCCCTAGAGGCACCTTACATATTCTATCTCTGTAATCTGCAAGCTGCATGGGAGACTCCACAAAAGGTTATGCTTTGTTAAGGTACTTGCAGATGATACAAAGGCCAATTTAAGTCAAGTTTTTATGTCAGAATTTTATTTTTTCTTTTCTTTTCTTTTATAAATTTTACCATATCCAATATCATCATGTATATGAAAGTATTTTGAGGTGGGTGTTTTTGTGACACTACCTCACCCTAAGGTCAGTTTCCTCATTAAATAATCCTCAAAATGGTGAAATAAAATTTTGTGGAAATATGAAGTTAACATGTTAAAATTTACCATAATTTATCATAGGCTACACTCTGAATAAATAATTTAATTACTCGTATAGCACAATATTTATATAGTAGATGATGGAAACAAATATAATTTCAAACAGTAAAAAAGAATTCATTTTTTGAAAAAAAATAAAAATTATTTGTTTTGTCAATGTGGAAACTGACCCTAGGCTACTAGGGTAATACCTATTGCTTTTTCTGCAACAACACTTGAGGGTGCCGAATTATGAGTATGGAGCCTTGGGTGACTTTAACATATACCTTCATGCAAATAACACCCCGACTCGAATCTTCATGCATTACTTGCAAGGCCCACCTTGTGAATTCAATACTAATAAGAGGGACTGGCCAAATCCAAGAGACTTCTCCAAGATTCCTAGCATTTTAAACCAAAAACACGTAGCCAAGCACGATTCAAAATTGTGTTATGGGTGGCAAAAAAACAAATTGTGGTGGTGGAAGGAAAGATCACCTTTCCTCTTGGGTACTTTCCAATGTGGTCATCCTTGGAAAGCACCCAAGAGGGGTGTAGGGTTAATGGAGCGGGGAGTGCACCACAAGAGAATACAGTTTTTCTTACACCAAATGGTCACTATGGTTCAAGGCACATACAATGTGTAAGGTCGATTTTGTGGTTTCATCCGTTACAATGTACAATATGTGATGTTTATTGTGACATATATTATGTTAAAATCACAATTTGACAAGGGGAAAGGGGAGGGGGTGGAAGGAGGAGGGCATTACAAGAGAATGTGAACTCATGTCAAATCTTAATTTTAATCTAATATATGTCACAATACTGTAAGTACCTGAACAATTTTGGCATAATTTTTTTAATTTATTTTTAAATCAAGAATTTGCAAAAATCCACAGTCAGGTTTGGAATGTCTAATTCTTGATTTTAAAAAAATTATGCCAATTATTTTTTATAAGCAATAGAGATACCTGTAAAGTCAGGAAAAGACAGCACCAGTGCCCTGAGTTTGGTCATACACAGGGTGAGATTCAATAAAAAAACCTGCAAAAAAGTACATTAGCATTCGAGGGGGATGTGAAACTCAGAAAACCATCAATTTTGATGGTTCGTGAGTTTCACCCTGTCTTTCTTTTTTCCTGAGCGGCTCCACTGCTGCTACATAGATTTTCACTGCTCCTACCTGTCCAGCTACTATAATTCCTCTCGAACCTTGTGCATTAAATGCTGCATTAAATTCAGCATTTCGTACTGAGATTCAGCATTTTCGTACCGAGATTTAATAAAATTTCCTTACTTTACGGATACCACTAAAAGAGGGGTTAGGGGGTGAAAGGAGGCCCAAAGACACGGTGAAGACAGGGTGAATTTGTGGATATCTCTAATATCTGTTGAAAGGAGGCCCAAAGACAGGGTGAAGACAGGGTGAATTTGTGGATATCTCTAATATCTGTTGAAAGGAGGCCCAAAGACAGGGTGAAGACAAGGTGAATTTGCAGATATCTCTAATATCTGTTGAAAATCTCAGAATTAAAAAACCAAGTGCTGAAGTTAAGATTTTGAAATTAATTATTTGTTGCCGAATCCGACCAAGGAGTACAGTAAACATCACATATTGGGCATTGTAATGGATGAAACCACAAAATGTATCTCACACATATGTGAAAAGCCATGACCTTTTGTGTGAGAAAAAATCACATTTTCTTGTAGTTGGGGGAGGGGGTGGGGGGGGGGAGAAAAACCAACCTTAGTAGGCCTTAAATAATACATTTATGTTACAAAAGGAATTACTAGGTATTCATACAAAAAGCCCAGCTACACAAGGCCCACTTCAATTGCACAGAGTAGTTACTATTACTAACTAGGTAAGTTACTAGTAAGTGCAGTGGCTGCAGGCAGAGAGAATAGGTTAAAATAGTTAAAGGGCTGCAACTAGGCTACTAGTGCTGGCCATGCAGCAGCTGCCATCTCAGGCTCTCTAATAGGCCATGCCATGGCTTTCAGCTGACACTAGTAGTCGTAGTAGTAGTAGTAGTAGTGTCCTCTTGGCTTTTCATCAGCTGGGTATCACTCACCTTTTCTCCTCCCCCCCCTTTTTTCTCCCTCTTTGTCAATCAATCAAGCATGGACTAAAACTGCTCTTAAGTGTAAAACGAAAATGCCCCAAAAAAAGAAAGGAAACTTTTTTTGGCAAACTTTGGAAACCACCCCCCCCACACACACATACACACACACACACACACCAACCCAGAAATAATAATAATAATAATAATAATCCCAAAAAACCCACATCTATCATACACATGTATAATGAATCAAAAATGAAATTATCTAGTTGTCTGGAAGACATATGTAATTTTGATGAAATTGTGAAGAGAAAAAGAGAAATGTTTGGTATGCAAACAAACAATAGAATCTTTTTTTGTTTTGTTTTCTGTTCAGATCAGTGTTCATGTGAGAGTCCTCAATTATAAACAGATTTTGGTTGCAGCAGTTTCATTGAAGAAAGAAGACTGAAGAAAAACATGAAAGGAGGAGAAGGAGAAGGAGGATCCATGGGGAAGATGAGGAAGAGGAGGCTGGGAAGGAGTTTATTACCGTGAGAGAGAGAGAGAGAGAGAGAGAGAGGAAATTTATTTAGCTTGGTTGTTCAGACATTTTGATGATCATGTGTTTCTGAGAATTGGGTCGTGATTGATCAACTGCAAGCTGCGACAACAATTCTTAGACTTGGTTCTTCTTCCTTAGATTCTGAACTATTGTTGTTGTTGTCGCTGTTGCTGCTGCTGCTGGTGGTATGTATGGTCCCAGAATTTTCTTTCTTTCCTGTTGAAAGCAATTTGATTTCTCTAGTGGACAGAAGTTGTTGTTGTTGTTCCACCCAGAGATTGCAACCACAGTAGTGCGCATGAAATATGGAAGTACAGTAAGAAGAATTTGTCTTTGGGAGTTCGAATTTCTGAACGTCTTGTTGCTGTGGGGGGATCAGGATCAGGATTAGGATCAAGCAGTTAGAAATGGGTTCTTCCCCGCAGCAGGAGGAGGAGGAGGAGGAGATGAATTTGACGGAGCCGCTGTTGAGGCTGCATCCACGAGAAAGAAATGGCAGTACTACTACTGCAGTTGGGCATTCATGGTTGTCACAGTTGTTGAGATCAGGCACAGCTGGAGCTACAGCTCCTAATTCTGCCGACTGCAGTGCAGTGACGGCATATAGCAGAGCTGGAGTATTGAGCCGCGCAACATTCTCATGGTTGAATCCGCTTGTAAAGTTGGGTTCTATCAAAACACTACAGAAAGAAGACGTCCCACAACTGGCACCACAACACCGAGCTGCACGGCTACACTCCCTATTCCACTCACACTGGCGAGAAGAAGGTCAAGAAACCACGGTTCTGCACACGCTGTGGAGCTGCTTCTGGGGCAATATCTTGTACACAGCGTTCTTGGCACTGGTAAAAGTGGGTGTAACGTTTGTGGGTCCATTACTGATCCAAAGCTTCGTAGATTTCTGTACAGAATCACAATCATCATCCTCATCAAACACAGAGACAACAGCAGCTACTACAGATTTCAGATCAAAATCATCAACATGGACACAAGCAGCAGCTCCATACAGTAGTAGCTCAGGACAGGGTCTGATTCTGGTGGCAATCCTTGTAGCAGGAAAGGGAGTAGAGGTTCTCTTCACACATCAATACAATTTCACATGCCAGAAACTGGGGATGCAGATCCGCTCCGCACTCATCACTGCAGTGTACGCCAAAGGATTACGCCTCTCCAGCGAATCCAGACAACGACACGGAGTGGGACAGATCGTGAACTACATGTCAGTAGATGCGCAACAGATGTCGGATGTGATGATTCACTTGCACACTTTGTGGGCCGTGCCGCTGCAAACGGCTGTAGCCATCGCCATTCTGGCACGCGTGGTGGGGAGATCTGCCACTCTTGCGGGTCTGCTGGCCTTGTCCTTCACTGCGTCCATGATTCTGGCGATTGCCAGAGTCCAGAGGAAACAACAAGAGTGCATCATGCAAGCCCGTGATCGTCGCATGCGCGCTTTCAACGAGTCCCTAACGCACATGAAGGTATTAGGGTTCAATTTGTTCCATTCTCTTTTTTTTCCTTTTTTTGGTTTTTTTTTTTGCCTTTTTTTTTTCTTTTTTTTGAGCAGTTTAAATGAATTTCTGTTCTGTTTAAACTGGGGTTACGTCCATTCTGCTCAACAAATAAATAAATAAATAAAAGCTAGCTTAACATGAAGGATAAACATTATGATTTAACTACCTCTTTTGTTGGTTTGAGGAAGTGGGTTATGGTCAATTTTGTTAAGAGAAAATTAAACAAAAGCTTAATTAACATGATTTAGCAAATGTATGATTTACCATCGTGATTCAAAGTGGGTGGGCTTCCATTGATTCTACTATATAAATTGACCAAAGCCCTACTTGAAGCTTTCTTTTATGTTTTTTTTCGAAAAATCAATGTAGCCCATTTTGAACCAAGATGATAAAATATCTTACATTTACTTTCATGTTCAGCTTTTCTTTAATTATATAAGCTTCAAGTAGGGCTTATGTCAATTTTGCAAAGAATTGAAGAAAGCTTGATTGATTGAGTATGTGTTGTGGAGTCATGTGGTGAGAGGGGGAGGTGGGGAGGAACTGATTTATTTATTTATTTGTTGGGGGGGAGTGGAGTTTTGTTTGTTTTGTAGGTGATTAAGCTACAAGGATGGGAGGAAATCTTTTTGAAGGGAGTGGAGGATGCACGAAGAATAGAGTACGTGTGGTTGATGAAATATGTGTATTCAACAGCAATCAACATTTTGGCACTTTGGTTAACCCCATTATTAACATGTGTGGCCATCTTCTCTGCTTGCATCTACTTCAATGACATGACTCTTGCACCCGGCATGGCTTTCACCACTGTCGCCACTGTTCGCACCATGGAGGAACCCATGCGCATTTTCCCTCAAGCTCTCATTGCTGTCTCTCAGGTACAAAGACACTTACTCGACATCAACAACAACAACAACATACTAAACTCCCATTCTCTTTTGCATCATCATCACTCATTGACATCATCATGCACGATTCCTAAGTTCCTTCAACGTCCTTAGCACATCACCTCTTTACCTCCCCTACCCTAATTCAAATCCTAAATACCAGCCCTGGACACAGATAATCTGCTCCTACTACTTTGAGGCTTCCTCTTTTTACTCTAGAGCGATTGGGATCCTATCTTGTCCCAGCAGCCCAGAGAAAGGATAATACACTACAATCAAACTTGGTAGATCTAAAAGCTCGTACCCAAGTTCTGATTAATAGAGTGTTTGCTTGCTGGCTGGTTGGCCGTTTAGATGCAAGTTAGTTCATGGGCAGCTGAGAGCACATGTATTGCACTTCCAGAACAGTTGTGATGATTAACAAGTATTTGGAGAAAAAACACAATTATTGATGTTGTTGTTGTTGTTGTTGTAGGCATTTGTCTTCTTGGGCAGCTGAGAGCACATGTATTGCACTTCCAGAACAGTTGTGATGATTAACAAGTATTTGGAGAAAAAACACAATTATTGATGTTGTTATTGTTGTTGTTGTTGTTGTTGTAGGCATTGGTCTCATTGGACCGATTGGACAAATATTTATGGAGCAAGGAGTTGGAACAGGATGCAGTTGTTAAACTTCCAAGTGACTCTGATCATCCTGTCGCTGTGAAAGTGGAATGCGCATTCTTCAAGTGGGATTCAAAGGAAGAAAAAGCCACTCTTAGCAATATCAACCTTGCCATCAATAGGGGTTCCTTTGTCACTGTGGTTGGGAAAGTGGGTGCTGGAAAGTCATCACTGATTGCCTCCCTCCTCGGGGAGATGCCCAAATTGAATGGCACGGTAATTGTCTCATCGTTACCCTTGACCTTCACTTTGTCTCATCAATTGGATTTGATCAAACCCATGAATCTCAATTGCATAGTCAAGTTGAAGCAACCACCATGAATCACAAGAACTAAATTCATCTTGCAAAGCCTGTTTTAAGAATTTTGCAGGTAGAATTAAGAGGGAGTGTAGCTTATGTGCCACAATCACCTTGGATCCAACATGGCACTATTGAAGAGAATATTCTTTTCGGGTTGCCGATGGATCGAGAGAGATATGATGACACCCTGCAAGCATGCGCGTTAGAAATGGACATAGCTCAACTGGATTATGGAGACCAGACTGAAATCGGAGAACGGGGTATCAATCTAAGTGGTGGCCAAAAGCAGCGCATTCAACTTGCACGGGCTGTGTACCAAAACTGTGATATATATCTTCTTGATGACATCTTTAGTGCTCTTGATGCACATACAGGCTCCAAGATTTTCCAAGTTTGTTTTCTAAACTTATGCTCTTTAAACTTGGTTATTATCATTATTATTATTATTATAACTTTACACATTCTTATTGGGAATTTTTTTTTAAATCTCAAAACCATAATTAAACATTTAGTTTTTTATCTTCTATTTTCTTTGGGTCTTTCAGAGACTGCCACAATAGCCTTCAACAACTGAACTAAACCCAACCCAACCCAATTTTGTTGAACTATTATTACAAATTTTGTGTTTGCAGGAGTGTGTGATTGAAGCATTGATAGGTAAAACAGTGATACTTGTAACACACCAAATCGAGTTCCTTCACAGAGCAAACTTGATTCTGGTAAGTTGGGAAGAAAACTATGGACATCTTATTGTTCACTAGGCTATGAACATATCAAGATCATCAAAACATGATTTCATTGAATTTGTTGGAAGTTCTTTTTTTTCCCAGGTATCTTTTTTGTTTGCTTTAAAAAATATTCTTTTTGTCTTCCGATCCAAATTTATTAAGTATCTTTTTTGAGTGCCCAAGAAAAATCAGCACTCAAATAGAGATCTCAAAGTGGGTGTTGCTTGGATCTCAAATGTTTCAGGTGATGCGGGATGGTACTATAGTTCAATCAGGGACATATGAGGAGCTTTCAGAAGCAGGATTGGATTTCAAGGACTTGGTGAAGGCTCATAGTGAAGCTTTAGAGAAGGTGAATAATAATAATAATAATAACAATAATAATAGCAGTTGTGATTTGTGGGAAGACTCATACAAGCCCTCATATCTAGACGGCCCCCATTTGTCAACAACCTCCTTCTCAAACCTTTCCTCAAGTTGTGAGTCAATCTCATATCTTCAACACCTTGAGATCCCGTGTTCATCTCCTCGATGTGAGGAGTTTAACATGGAGACTGCTGATTTGCAACCAGAATGCAACCCATTGCCATTCAATGGGTCCTTGATCCACCAATTCAGAGGAGCATTTGGACAACACCCAACAACAACAACAACAACAACAACAACAACATCAGCAGCTGCCCAAATCATAGGCTGTGAAGAAAGAGCGACAGGGCAAGTTAGTCGTGACATTTACTGGCTTTACTTGACAGCTACTTACGGTGGTGCAATTGTCATCCTTTTGATCCTCGTACAATTTGTTTGGCAAGTGTTTCAAATTGCCAGTGACTATTGGATTGCACATGAGACCTCAGAGTCTGAATCACCTGCATCCAAGCATCCCGCTACTGCAGGCAAGAATTTCCAGGCAGAGGGATTTATCAGGGTGTATGCAATGTTAGCTCTCGGGTGTGCTGTCTGTGTGCTCATTCGCTCACTACTAGTTGCATTCATTGGGATAACAACATCACAAAAATTTTACGATAAAATGCTTCACAGCGTCTTCCGGGCACCAATGTCCTTCTTTGACACTACACCACTTGGAAGAGTTTTAAGCCGGGTAAGTTTTTTAAAATTTCTTCTTGAATTTTTTGTTGCATTGTGTAAATAAAGTTACAGGCTACTTCAATTTCCACGTCAACAATTTGAAATTATCAAATAATAAAATAAGATCTAATTTTTTGGGATGGGCAGAGAGGGAGCAGCTATTTCTTCTTGGGTTGCAATTCAATATGCCAAATGAATGAGAGCTTGGTTGTTACAGATTGACCATTTAAACCCTAAAACTTTAGGGTTTAGAAGATTTAGTTTCTTCTAAATTCTTCTAAATTCCACTTTGTGGGTATTATTGGGTGGTGGGTATTATCAGGCTTCAACAGACCAGGCACAAATGGATACCATAGTACCCATTCTTTCAGGAGGTCTCCTAGCCATTGCATTTGCAACAACAGGCATTCTTGTTGTGATGGTGGGACTCACATGGCAGCTTATTCTCATTATCATTCCCTTGTCTTGGATTTATTATTCTTACCAAGTAAGCACCCAACAAATAAAATCACTCTTCCTTCCTTCCTTCCTTTGGCCTCACAAATCTGGTGGGGTTATTGCTAATTTGTGTGTTTTTGGGTGGAAGGTATTTCTTTTACTACCTAATTGTAAATTAAGGATAAATGTTACTATCTAGCCTTCTTTTATTTTTACAAATGTGGTAGTTCTGAAAATTGATGAATACATAAAATTATTTATAAATGAAATGGACATCTTGAACTACATTTTGCTATTGCCTTGTTTATTTATAATTTATAATAAATTAGGTCCCTCCCCCAAAAAAACTCCTGAATTTTATAAATTTTACCTCCAAAGTAGTAATAATAAGTAAATACCTTATTAATTACTGTAGTACCTTGGCAACTTCAGCACAAATTACAATTAATTTTTAAAATGCTGAAATTTTCCCCCAAAAAACTTATTTATTTTTGTGAAGCAATTTTTTTTTTTGAATCCTTTGGAATATTTCTTTGGAATATTCTGGAATATTCCAATTTTGAAATGGAATCTTGAAAATTAATTATGTATTTGGCTGCCCTTGTGCTAAGGTATCATCACTCTTGTAAGAGACTCACTCCCCTGTGCTCACAATTAGTAATCAATCACTCTTTTTACAAATTTTACATTGACCCATTGCACATAATTAGGGATGGGTTTTTTTTTGTTTTTTTTTTTTTTTTAAACCCTAATTTCTTGGGTGTTGTTTTGTGTAGGTTTACTATCTAACAACATCAAGAGAATTAACACGAGTGGATGCCCTTACTAAGGCTCCAGTCATCCAACATTTCTCAGAAACAATTGCTGGATCCATGACCATCCGATGCTTTGGTCACCAAGAGCGATTTGCTCATGTGAATTTAGAGCGTGTTGATCAGAATCTCAAAATGGACTTCCATAACAATGCTGCAAATGAGTGGATTGGGTTTCGGCTTGAATCTATTGGCACTTTTGTGTTGAGCTTTGCGGCTTTTCTTCTTGTGTCTCTTCCATCCAACCTCATTCAAACGGGTTTGGGCCTAAATTTCTTGAGCTTTTCTTATATTAAATCCTTGCTTTTGTCGTTGTGAATAATTATCGTAGTTTTGTTGTTGTTGTTGTGGTGTAATTTGGTTGTTGTTGTGGATAATTGGAAGTTGGATGAAGTGCTTTCCAATTAAATCAATTGTTGTCCATTACTAGTTTGACATAGGCTCCATAGCTCTCTCCTCTACCTCATGAACCCCTCCCCACCCACCAATTTCCAAAAATGAAAAGATGGAACTCTGTTCACACTAAATTGAATTCTAACAACAAAGAACTGAAAAAAACCCTTTATTATATTTTGCAATAATTTCACATAATTTCCTAATGTACAAGTGTTGGTGGAATGACAAATTATTCATATGTGCAAATTGATGTGGCTCAATTTGCACACAGAGCTGGTGGGGCTCTACTTGTCATATGCATTGTTCTTCAATGCGAGACTATTCAATATGGTAATGCTCGTGTGCCAACTCGAGAAAAGCATGGTGTCTGTGGAGAGGATCAATCAATACACGCAATTAGAATCAGAGGCACCTTTGATTATTCAAAACTCCCGACCACCCAAATCTTGGCCTTCTAAAGGGACCATTGAATTTAGAGACTTGAAGGTTTAGAGACCCTAAACCCTAAACCCAATCTCTCTCTCTCTCTCTCTCTCTCTCTCTCTCTCTCTCTCTCTCTCTCTCTCTCTCTCTCCTCCAATTAGCTATGTGATTAGAAGAAGATTATGCCCTTCCAGCTATAATAGAACTTGTGAAGAATGTTTGTCATAATCCTAACATATGGAAGCTTGTATATTGGGTTGAAAGAATTGAACATTGTTGGTATTGGGCTGGGGTGGGGGAGGGCGGGTTTCATACAGTTAAGATATCGGGAAAACACACCATTGGTATTGAAGGGTGTAACTGTAACCATCAAGGGAGGCCGCAAAGTGGGCATTGTTGGAAGAACTGGTAGTGGAAAATCAACACTTGTGTTGGCGTTATTTAGGCTTGTGGAGCCAGCAGATGGCTGCATTTTGATTGACGGTATTGATATTGGAACCTTGGGGCTCTCCGACTTACGTGCCAACTTAAGCATCATCCCTCAAGACCCTACCTTATTTAATGGAACCATTAGGAGCAATCTGGATCCAATGGGATTGTACTCTGATCAACAAATATGGGAGGTAAGATTTGTTGGTTTCCTCCTAGTTTCTAAAACATTTTGCATGTGCTCATCTTCTTCAGAACAATGTAACTTCATGTTTTGGTCTGTACCATTGTTGGGTGGTTCTTGACTTTTATGAAAAACCTCCGATCCCAATTCTAAAAAATAAATTAGAGACGTTCCAATTCCAGTTCTGGTTTCACGCATAAATGGAATTGAGAACCTGATTTTTGGAGGTAGTAGCAACTCTTGGATGGCATTCTTCACAACTTCCTGAGAAAGATCTTGAGCTCCTCCTCATCCTCCTCCTCCTTGCAGGCATTACAGAAGTGTCAACTTGCCACTAGTGTGCAGCAGTTAAAAGCAAAGCTCGAAACTTCAGGTACTTAAAAAAATGAGCTACATTTGCAATCCCATCTTTGTGTTTTGGGAACTTGGCTCCCAAACTATGCAGGTCGTCTCAGATGGTCTTTGTGTTCAACTCAAATTAATTTGTTCATGTCTAATGTCACTCACATACATCTTTGTGTCACCACCATCTTGTGTGAGCCGGCCCTGTATTTATATAACAAGTTTAAGACATCATTTGTTGTGTGGTTTCCAGTGTTAGAGAACGGAGAGAATTGGAGTGTGGGTCAAAGGCAGCTGTTTTGTTTGGGCCGTGCACTTCTCAAGGACACTCAGATTTTGGTGCTCGATGAAGCAACTGCATCAGTGGATGCTGAAACTGATGCTTTGATTCTCAAGACCGTGCAAGAAGTGTTTGCATCACGCACTGTGATCAGCATTGCACACCGCATTCCAACTGTCATGAACAGTGACAAAGTCCTGGTTCTTGAAGCAGGTGAGTAACTAAGAAGTGGGTTTGTCTTGTTACACAAATGTGCAGCTCTGAACCCACCTTACCACCAAGTTCAAACCAACAACAACAATTTCATCACAATAGGAAATGTTCCATGAAGGTCCCAAAAAATCAATCAAAAGACAGTAGTAAAACTTCTCAATTTTTTTTTGCTCTAGAATGTCCCCACCTTTAAAACCATTTGATTGTCCCAAAAGACTTAATTAACTTGCATTTCAAACTTGATTTGCGTTCACATACTTTCAATTTTGCAGGTAAGGTGAAGGAATATGCAAGTCCTTCCAAATTGTTGCAAGATTCAACATCCGTGTTTGCTTCATTGGTCTCTGAATACTCAACCCGCTCATCATGTACTACATCAGATTTGACAGCATTTGATGAATTCCTCCCTTCCTAATTCAACTCTATCACCACAATAATAGCCCACTTTTCTTTCATACCCTTTTTCCTTGGAATACATACATAGGAGCAAACTTCAATTTCCGCCCATGCATTAGCCCTGCTTCTTATTTATCATTTTAGGCTATCGAGATACCCTTCTTAACCACGTCTACATACCTATAGACAAGGGTTAATGGTATTCATGTAGAAAATATGTACACGGTTTGTTGAAATAGGCTTGTGCATAGCTATGAAGAAAAAGCTTACGTGACCAATGAGATTGTTAGAATGGGAGCCTTGAGTTGTTGTGAGGAGTTCTCTTCCTGCAAACTACTTCAATGTTGTAATATCATCATAGGCAAAACCTCTTTGCCTAGATGTGAAGAAAATAATTGCAGCCAATGAGATTTCTTCAAATCGATGCTCCAAATCGTTTTCTAAATGTTGTCGTAGTACTTAAAATGTTGCCGTAGTACTTAAAATGTTGCATTGTCTTTTGCATGCGGCCTCTTCCGAAAGACATGCAAAGTGCAAGGAGGAGCAAGCTTGTAATAGTGAAATTTTTAACACATCTCAAATTGATTTGTAATATTTTAGATGTCCCATTGTGACAAGACACCTTTTGATACTTGCTAAGTTGTTAAATAGACTTTCCTTGTATTCACGGGTAAATGACAAAAAAATTGATTGTTAGTTGAAAAGCTAGTAAGTTTGAAGTGTCATGATAGGGGGTGATTTCATTGGTAGATTCAACATTAGACCTAATGGATGGACATTGGACACATTAATTTGACAAACTTATGAAAGTTGGATGAATTTGTCACAATCCAAACAAGGCTATACTAGTGAATAAAAGATTAACCAAATAAGCAATGCTTTGTGTGAGGTCTTGTCATTCACCCTTGTAGACTACTTTACATTCAAACGATAATAATCTTTAAATAAGTTCTCTAAACAAGTAATAGATGGACACAAAAGACCATTAGGGTTGTTCACATCCAAATTCATGTGTTCCATGACATTAATCTTTAGCCCAAGCCCTAGTGGTTGAGTTTCAAACAATACTTTTCTCAATACCATAGTGCCTTGGCCAATTCGACACATGTTTGCCAAATTAATTGTTTTAATACTTAATTAATTTGAAGGATGGGATCGCTCATTCTCCCTCATATACAAGATCAATAATACTGTAAACTTATGCTTCCTTTGCTGATGAAAGAAACATCTCTTTCCATATCTCCACAAATAATTCAGTAACACTTCAAGAGAATGTGGTTTTTCCCACACAGAAAGATGTGACTCATCTCACATGTGTGACGTAAACTTTGTGGTACAATTACGATGTACAATATGTGGTGTTCATTGTGGCATAGTTGGATTCTCATCTAAAACCCCAACGAAGTGTTTTTCTTCATTGAGTAGTGAACATGAGCTCCGCACGTATATTACATTAAATATCACATATTGAATACCTGAATAACACTGGAAATCAGATGTACCTGACCCCACCCAAAATGCAGCACTTGCCATCCCTTGATCCTCCTGACACAAACAGACCCACAACACAATATATAGCTATGATGTGGAACAAGTACACATGCTATTAGTCTTCTTATGGGTCAATCTACTACTGCACTGCATGCCAAAAAAGAGACACAATTTCTGCCACCAGGACAGACAGAAGGTTTTGAGCAAGTGAAGATGTCTGACCAATACAGCAGCAAACCTGGGGACAGAATGAATCAACACTACACTTGTTGGGTGCATTTTCATCACTCTCATATCTTGTGTGCCTGCCAGCAGCTTCAGCATCCCAGAGTCTGATCTGTATGGATCCGATAAAAAGGTTGGTTTGAGTCTGGTTACCTGCTGCAAGCAAAACACCTATGAGTCCTTCATTCACCATTAATTTGTGCATGATGATTGTGGTAGTTTGTCCAAGATTTTGGTGCAGCAAACTCATTGAACAATTAGAGTTTTTCATCAACTGTGAACATGAAGCTTACCATCATCTGCTTTCCCCCATTGCCGTCCCTAGTTCTCATTCATAGACTGACTGCAAGCTCCAAAAATTGACATCATGTCAAAATCCACTACATTGAGGAGCAATTCAATCATACACTCAGTCACTGAAATCATCATCAGGGCAAGAGAGAACCCCATGTTATACAACAAAGGTTATCCATCATTTGTTCACAAAGTAAGGTACCGGGATATAAAAGGAATTGTGGAATGAGAGCACCTAGCAAGGTTGGTGGGCATTCATTCCTCATTGTGGCAGATGATGTCCACACCCAGGCAGGAATTGCTGCTGCCACAGTCTCTGCATTTTGCCAACATCCCAATTAAGGTTTTCCAATGAAAACATACATTTCTCGAAACTCTCATCAAACCTCCAAGTCAATGCTTTTCAAAACCCAGAAACCGAACAGGATGAAAGACTTACAGAGACAGAGAGTTGAGATCCAAGGCCTTGCTAACCTCTGCTACCAGTGCCTTGTCATTCCCTTCCAGATTGTAACAACAGCCTCTGCAAATCCATCCTCCTCCTGGATGTCAGTTTCTATCACAGCTTGATTGTGATTTGCAGCCTGTGCAGTGACACAACAAGATTCCAGAAAACAAAAACACATTCTGGACAGCAAGCAAACCCCTTGCACAGATCAAGAGTTTGTCAGGTGAGCAAAGCAAAACACCACAACAAAAGTTCACAACAAAAACAGCCAGGGTCTCATGAAGACGATAATGGGTGAGTTTTCTAGGGATTTCTTTAGGTCTTTCACTGTGTCGTCCCTAAGCCCTAAACCCTAATTGAGGTCTTTCAAGCAAGCACGCGTGCAAGCATATTTGCATTGCTGCTCCGGCCCAAAATGGAGACTCCGGCTACTCACAACAACAACAACAGTTTACTTCAGAGGTCTGTCGCCATGCGCATTATCAAGCAAGGGGCGGAAGCTGTAAGTATCTATTTCTAGGACTTGATATTTTGTAGAGGGAGAATTGGCAGCAGCAACAGCGATTTTCTTATGGGTGCATTTTTGTGTTGATGCAGCGTGTGTTTGAGAGTACCTTCATGGGGAAGAAGGTGGTGGTGAAGGAGCGGTTCAGTAAGAAATATCGACATCCTGTTCTGGATTCCAAGCTCACGCTCAAGCGCTTATGTGGGGTGGGTCCGTCTTCTGTTTCTTAATTTTTTTCCCCTACCCTTCACTTCACGTCCCCAAACCCTTCCTTCGCCAGGAGGCCATGTAGGGTACACAATCAGGAGGACTTTGAGGTTCTCCCACAATTTCACAACCCTATCTTGAAGAAGAAACCCTATGCTAGCTAGATTGAATTTGTTTGTGGAGTTTCTCTATGCAGTGCGTCACATTGAGATTGATAGTTATACCTATAAACCCTAAACCCTAAACCAGCATAAGAATTCAGTCAAGGAACCAAGAAGGAAAGAAAAACTTCGAGAAAAGATGGGAGATGATGAGCTGGCAAGTTCTGTCGTTGTTCTTGTAGTCAAGCACTTTCAAACTGCTGTGAAAGAAATCTCCATGAAAGCATCCATGTTCTGAAAGGGTGGGTTGCTTACTAACTGGTCATATTTGTGAAATTGGTAATTGATGGATGGATGGGTGGCAAATGTTGTTGCAGGAGGCACGCACTTTGGCCAAGGCACGCAAGCTCGGGGTAGCCACCCCAGCCTTGTATGCCATAGACTTTGTAACAAATACACTCACTTTTGAGTTTGTGGAAGGCAAATCTATCAAAGACATACTCTTACAGTCTGCGCCTCTTCCTAGCCCTGGTAATCAACCCCCATCCTCCCTCCTGTTTGATTTCTCTTTGAACATGGCGGGTAACCTGCTGTGATGCCCATCTCTCACCTCTAGTATGGCTATTGGTGCCAATATCAATCAAATATCAATTGGTGTGGATACTTGAACAATGTTGTACTAGGTGGGTGGCAACTTCAAATTACATTTGTTGGGAAGATTACTACCTAGTAAAGAAGTCTTACAGTGACTTTGATATTTGGGCACATCAGTTCACTGAGATATTTGGGGCAGTGTTCTCTCTTCATTCAGCATCCTTCCTATCTGAAATTTTTTCCTTGTAATATCTCTTTTCCCCATACTTCAACAGATGGTAAACTTGAGGAGATAGCAAGCAAAATTGGCAGGACAATTGCTAGGCTACATGATGGTGGCTTGATTCATGGTGACCTTACAACCTCCAATATGCTCCTTGATGACAAAACTGATCAATTGGTTAGTTTTCAGCACCTCTCTTCTGATGAAGCAAATTCAAAGTATGTAATTTTTTCAGGGAGGTGTGATGAAACTTTGGATGGTCCAGGTGCTCCTCCCTTGGTTATGATGATTATCTGCCATGGCTGCTGGGCAGGTGCTGATAGATTTTGGGCTGGGTTCTACATCAACTCTGCCAGAGGATAAAGCAGTGGATCTGTATGTGCTGGAACGGGCATTGCTCTCCATGCATTCCTCTATAGGCCCACTTGTGAGTGTTTTTTTTTCACCATAACCAAATCAAATGTCAACATTTTGATCATCCAGATTTTCTGTACACTATTGTATCCTGTTACTGTGCTCATGATGATAAGTATCTTGTGTCATCTTACAGATGAGCCTAGTTTTAGCAGCGTACAACAAATCTTCCAAGTATTGGAGCTCTACCCTCAATAAGCTTGCTGCAGGTGTGCCCTTCAATGCTATCCCATGTTCTCTTTGTATCAATGGGAGAGACATCTTTGCATTGATCTCCTGCCAGGTTTACCAGTTCTCTCAGTCACTGAAAGGCCTGCTTTACTATTTAGGGTTGAGAACTATTGAACTATAACTAAGAGTTGCAAAGAACCCATCCATCTTTCATTCCTTAAAAGTCTTTTGGCACTCATCCCTGCTGATAGCAATTATTCACCACAGGAAGGCCAGCTGTAATGTTGCCTGCTCTTCTGAAGTTTTGTTACTCAGTTACCAGATTTGGCAGTCCAAATGCTAGCTCCTGATTCTTGGCATTTCTTGCAGTACGCATGAGAGGGAGGAAACGGGTCATGGTGGGTTAGGCTCGGTACACCAGAGATGTGACATCCTTTATATGGACATTACAGGAGCTGCCCCGATGGTTACTACTGCTACCATATGCATCGACAGAAGGTGGGAATAATGCATGCAACCCAAAGCCTATCTTTTGATGCGTCAATCATGAGTGTTTAGAATAGCACAGCTATTCTATATGTTTAGAATAGCTGTACTGTAACTGTCCAAATGGATATGCTACTGGTCAAAATTAGAAATCTTTCTCTTGCCTGCAACCATGAGATTCATCAAGAATTCCCATCTTCAAACCCAGTTTTTCACCTTATAAATTTCATCTTTGTGTTCCTTGGAAAGGAACTAACTTGTCATGACATGAACATGGCTTTGTGGGCCAATCAAGGAGGCATTCGCCTTATGTGATAGTTTTAATGAGAGATTAAGAAGTAAAGAGTTGCAGAAGAGACTTTCACATGCATGAACTAAATCTTCAATTTCCAACTGTGCACTTTGACCTTCAGAACCCTGAATTTGGCATTTATAAAAAAAGGGTTATGAATTTTGATAGCTTAATTGTGATATAAATATTCATTCTCCTATTATCATTAAACTAATTTTTTGTTCATTCTTTTTGTATGATATTTATTATGGCTTTCTTTCTGTCATCTGACTGTGTCCTTATAAGGTCTGCACTCTTCAATCCTTCTCTATTGAATGTAATATTCTGTAACGAGTTGAATTTTTTGAAATCATTGAAAACAAACTATTGATTTCAGCATGCTTTTTCAGTTTATCTTGTAGTGGAGACACTTTGTAGGCCAAAAACCCCTGTTGGGTGGTTATCACAAGCAGGAACAGGTGCATGGCAGTTATCTATCTGGGTGGTTCTTAGAGAGTTTGTGACCATGGTACCCGAAAACCAAAGACCCAGTTCTGACATATATATAAATGGAACTGGTGGTTCTTCACAAAATCCAATACCTGCCCAGTTTCACTAAAGGGGAACCAATTTTGCTCACTTTACAGATACGCTCAAATTGGAGTTGAAATAGGGTTTAGAGGGGCCCAAAGATGGAGTGACTTTACAGATATCTCTAACAATACTGGATCACAGATTTCTCATTATCTGTAAGTCCAGCATGTTGTCTGAAGCCAACTACAACACAAGGGTGGTTGAGGGAGTATCATACTTCAAACACTTCCAGACCAAGTTCTGGCTTGTTGGCTCTCCCTGGCCCCCCATTGTCTAGCACTTCTCCAGCATTCTCTTTGTTTTCCACTGACTCTTGTTGGCTTCCCTGGAAACACTACTTTCCCAACAACTTCAATCCCTGTAGTTAAAAGCTGGCAATTTGGAAGGAAGTGGTCATTAGCAACACCATGATAACTGAGTTGTGTTTTGTTCCTCATGTTGTGCATTACTAAATCACTGCTCAACACTATTGGAACTAACAAAGACACACACAAGATAACAATGCAACAAAATATGAAAAATAATTCGGTTCCAAGCATCATGAGATAAGTAAGTTGTGTGTAATTTGAGCCCCATTGTTAATCACCTAATTACAACTTCATATGTTCACCCAAATTATAATTTTCCCCAAATCAATCGTGATAGTCAAAATCAATAATGTGTAAGTCTTGACAAATGAGGCTTAACATGAAACAACAATAAAGTCCATTCAATGCATTGTGAACACACCCAAATCCCATGCTAGAATCTTCACAAGTGGTGTAAAACAAACCATATGCACCATCCTTTAGAACAATGGTCACAAACCAACATGATTATTACAACTTGTGATTGTAGTGCTTACGCACACAAAAACGTTGTTGATGATAACCTATCACACATTTGCTATATTATACTTATTTATTGAGGACCATGAATAACCTCCAAAAAATTGTCCTAGAATTAACTAAAATTTCCCGCACATGTTGCCCTCTTATCCAAGAATCTAATAGCACAGATGACCCACAAATGCAACCCCATATGAAACTATGGTGAATTTCCTAAGGGAATAAAATTTTAATTTAAAACTGAAAAAAAGACCAAAAATTTTATTAAAATTTAATTTAAAAAATTTAATTTAATTTAAATTTTTAAAAAAAAACCTAAGTAGTAAGTGGTAGTCAACATTATTATTCAAGGAAAGATCCTTATAAATCTATAAGCTACTTCCAGGGTATCCGATTAGAATTATGTGAGTTTTGTAATATTAAGGAAGGGCAGATCACATGGGGGTTAACTCTCTATAGTTCTTGGGCTTGGGAAAATCAGGCTACCAGCCTTGTTGCCATGTCCCGGAACAACACACACAGACCCTCTAGACCTCGGCTGCCCTTCCCATAAATTTAGTTGTAGGGTAAAGCCCGAGTGCGAGGGCATTACCACAATAAGGGCACACACAAGGGGAGAGCATCGAGCACAAGCCAAATTTTGGTTTTGCCCATGGGCTTTAATGTTGTGTAAAAAATCCATAAAATTTTCAGAGAGTGAGGTTTTATACATACATTACATACAATAATTTATATGAGGTTTTTATGTTGCAAATAATTTATTATATGAAATACTTGATATATGAATTAGAGATGAGTAAAAGGTGGGGAGGGTGGGGGGTTTAGGGTGGATGTAACTTGACTTGGTGGTAACCTATGGATGAACAAATGTCACACCATCCATGATCTGACCAAAACCTGACTTCCAGTGCACAAAGTAATGAGAAGTGGTGGATTTAGTTCATCAATTTTAGGCATGAGTCATTAATGGTGGCTGTGCCAATGGGTTATTAGATGATAATTTTTTCTTGTACAGGTAAAATGTGTCAGGTGAGGGTGGTGGTGGGGAGAGTGGGAGAGTAGTGGGCATAGGGTGCCTTGTAAAATATGAAGGGTGATGACACACAAGGTGATCAAAAACAATGAGGCTTGTTGTTGTTGTTGTTGACAAAGAGGACTTTGTCCTTTGTTTTGAGGTCTCACTTCCTTAGGCCCCAACTAATGAGCTGACAATAATATTATACTATGCACTCAAATGTCCCTCAATTGACTCAAATCCTTGCACCTTTGAGTGTGAAGGGAGGAGAGAAAGAGGGTTTAGGGTTTTAGGGTTTAGAGAGAGAGAGAGAGAGAAATTAATGTGTATGTGGAATTTGTTTTGTGTTTTGTCTCAAATGGTGAAGTTTTGTTTATGTTTTTGTGGGTATTTTAATGGTGTTAGGTTTTTAGAAATGATTTAAAATCACTCTCTATTTTAGGGTTTGGGTGTTTGGACCAAATTTAGGAAGTTAAATAAGGGCATTTTAGAAGTGCTTAAAAATTTGACTCTATTTTAGGGTTTGGACCAATTTGGAAGTTATTGGAGGGTTTTTAGAGATTAATTAAAAATTTTGGCTCTAGTTTAGGGTTTGGACCAATTTGGAAGTTATTGAAGGGTTTTTAGAGATTAATTAAAAATTTGGCTCTAGTTTAGGGTTTGGACCTATTTGGAAGTTCTTGAAGGGTTTTAAGAGATTAATTAAAATTTTGGCTCTAGTTTAGGGTTTGGACCTATTTGGAAGTTATTGAAGGGTTTTTAGAGATTAATTAAAATTTTAGGATCTATTTTTTAGGGTTTGGTCCCATTTGGAAGTTATTTTTAAATGTATCTAGAATTATGGCAAATTGTTAATAGGCATAGCAAAGTGTAACACCTAATTCAAGATCCAAGTCAAAATAAAAACAAGGGGTGTTTCACACTGTGGCCTTGCCATTTACATTAAAAAGTAACTTAAGGCAAAAGAAGAATTGTGGGAAAATCAAAGTATTTCACAAATGAAAAAAATATAATCTTCAAAAAAACCCTCTAAAAAAAATTTAAAAAAACAAAATCCTTCAAGATATTGTAGCTCTATAACTAATCTCAAGTTTCAACAAAAGCCAAAATATAATCTTTTTTTATAAAAAATCCTCATATAAAAACAGACCTATTATTATTATTATTACCTAGGGACTTATAAAAATCCCTGAAGCCACTACACTCTATAATGAATGAATCTCAACACCAATAATCCTTGCCTTCTTGGTTGGGTATGTAGGTTGAAAATTTATAGATATGTGTGCAATGCAATGCAATGCATTGAACAAGCTTCAAGTAAGTTGTCCACAATGTGAAAATGGGTGTGGTTGGAAATTGAGCAAAAAAAGGTCAGAAATTGTCGGCAGTACAAAGAGGGAAGAGGCCAACAAGGGGTGATGGGAGAGAGAGAGGGAGGAGGAATTCAAAACCTAAAAGCTCAATAAATATACATCAACCAAACATTGTTGAAATAACACACCTGTGCATTATGCACGGGGTTCACACTAGTAAATATTATTCCAGAGATGTACACTTTGGAAGCTCTGAGTGAGAGAGAGAGAGAGAGAGTAAGTAGTTGTACAAGTATGTACTTGTAATGACACAATTTGAATGGGAGGCTTTTGTCCTAAAGTGAGACAATTTGGAAGGCACCAAAATCATGACCCTGAAGAAGAAGAAGAAGACACACTCTCAAGAAGTTGCCCATTCTCACAAAATCCAAAGAGATAGATGCATATCAAAAGCATGGAAACAAAAAAAAAATTATTATTCCCTAATTGCTATTGAATGAATATGTACGTAGATAAGTGTGGAATTTTTTAATTTTAGATAAGAGTGGAATTTATTAATTAAAAAATTCCACACATTCGTGAGCATTTTGCTTTTTTTTTGAACTTTCATACAAGCATTTTTATACACTTGGTAAACATCATCTCTAACAAATATACGCTACACGCTACAAATCTTGTTGGAGGTTTTTGACATGAAGCTAAACATGAGGTGACAAAGTCTTAACTATATCTTCCTTCCTTCGGTGGAGCTAAAGGAGTGGACAAGACAAGATGAGCATTCGCATCAAACCTTGTAGAAAAGGGGGGGAAGAGTGGCTTTTCCAATTGGAATTTAGGTGCCTATGGGGTATTAATTAATTATTAGGTATTCCAATGGGAGGAATTTTGAGGGAGGAAGATGATGATGATGGAGTTGTGTAGAGTACTTTTCAACCTAATTACTTCATTCAATTAATAACCAAACATAGTTTAGTACTTCCTTCATATGACCTCTACTAATTGAAGCCTCCTTGTATGATTGCTTGAGATGCGGGTTTAAGTTTTGTGAATGATTAGTGAAAGCCTCAATTAGAACCCTATGATTGAATTTTAAAGGAGGAAGTGCAGGTTAATTTGTACTAAATTAAACCCTTCTTCTTAAGTGGGTTACCTAATGTTGTCTAGCTTAAAAAGAGAGTGAGTTAAGAAGTATGGGTTGCTAGGCTGCCCAAGTACTAACCATGGTCTTTTTTTTACACAACCCAAATCCAACTTAATATAAATAAAATTACTAGAGCCATTATGAAAATCAAATAATTTTTCAAAAAATTAGTGGGAAATTCTGATTTTTATTTTTGCTAAATTACATTTGTTATTAGAACTTAGGACCATTTTTTTTTCATTGGCTTAGTTTGTTTATGAAACCGTTCATTGAGTTCATTCGGTCACGGAATTTTCGAAAGCCCTTGATGCATACGGACCCCTTGTTGAGTCTATTTTCTTTTAAAAGGGTGCATGAGAAGAGGGAAAAAATGATGAAAAAAACCTTCTAAATAATTAAAAAGGGTCCCCCCCTTGCCCCCTTCCCCATCAACAACACAAACAGAACAATGAAAGGACTTTTGAAAGTTGCGGAGATTCGACCGACTGCAAAGTGGTATATATCAGAAGCTTAGCAGATTCGGTTCATTTCGCTTTTCCGGATGTTGAACATCAAAGGCAAAAAAAAGGGGGGACCCGGAGGAGACGGAAAGTAATAGAAGCACTCATCCGGCTCCCGAACCCATGCGGATCGAATGTTTTTTTTTTTTAGTTTTCCGATGAAAGGAATAACAAAATTGAATGACGGAACAAATAGTGCCCCACTTTTCTGACCTAATTTTCGTAAATATAATATTTTTCGCTCCCTCCCTTTCAATTGGCCGATGGCTTACTCTTTTTCGGTGCTGAAATCGTTTATCCTTGCCTTATAATTAAATCCATCAGCTAAGTTTTGCTAATTGGAAGCCCCCGAAAAATGAAAAAAAACCCTATTCTCTCCTAATACCCTTGTCTTTAATTAATTAATTTTTTATTCCACAATACACATTCAATAAACTGTCATTGGGTTTAACTAGTCCTATATTTAAAGAAAAGTTTAACCCACCCCGAACCCTAAATAAACCAAGCGACTTCCAAATTGGCTTTCATAGTTTCTTCCATGTAACCCAACTTGGTGGGTGTGTTTTTTTTTTTCCTTTTCACCTTGGGGTCTTTCAATCCGTCAGCCCCAATTTAGAGCATCTCCAGCTGTGCTCAGTATGTGACCCTGCCAAATTATTTTTCACATCCAAGTTCAGTTCAGTTACGTACTCTTTTGCATTTGCAACCCCCACTCGTAAGACTCAGAAACTAACTGGGACAGCAAATAGGTGGGAGACTACTAATAGCAAACCAGATACACACTTAATATGTCTGCTTTGAGTCTTTTGATTGTCAGCAGCTACCTTTCGATACCATTTTGCACCGCCTCCCCTACACAACTCAAGAAGCAACATGATCAGGTAGATTTTGGGAACCCAAATGCAATTGCACCACCATTCATCATTTCCCAACTACAAACAAACCCATATAGACTTATGCTACGAGTTGTTGTGTGGGACCTTGTGAGGTTTGTTAAGTGGACGACATCTTAATTCTTGTATGCGCATAAGAAGAAAGAAAAACAACAAACTTATGGTATAAGGGAACTTGAAAAGGAAAAGCAATAAAATGTGATTTAACAACATAAGTGCATAACAAGGTTCTTGGTCGGGGTCTCGTGTGAATTTTTGTTGGTTTTTTTTGTTTTTTCCAAAAAATGTAAAAGTAATTAACTTACAAAAAGAGGTAAAAGAACAAGAACAAAGGCTAGATCCAATAATAGAGATATCAAAAGTTAGGAAATTCTTTAGTTTAAAAATATTTTCAATTAATTTTCAATTAATTTTCTTCAAAAGGAATTTCTAGTAAAAAATATTCTCAATGAATTTATAATAAAGATGGGTTTTTTTTTAAATGATTTTTGAATTTAAGATGTTTGAAAAGAGTTTTTAATTTAAGATGTAGTTAAGATGCTTTTTAAATGAAGATGAGTTTTATTGAACTTTTTAATAAATCAAGACGGTTTTTTAATTATTTTTAAAAATTAAGATGATTTTTAATTATTTTTTAATGAAGATGCTTTTAATGGATTTCTTAATTTAATAATTTGTTGGAAGGTTTTTATAAATTTATAATTTTTTTTTACAAGGAACAGACTTTAGCGGCAGCAGTGATTTTTTTGGTGGGGAATTTTCGCCATTTTTCAAAAAAAAATTTAATAAAGAATGTTGTGTCACAAATTCCCTAGTTTTTTTTTTAAAAGGAAAAAAATGATCAAAAATCGTCACAATTGCCTACACTATGATTGCTTAAGATTTTCTACTTTCATATTGTTAACATCGCCAAATGTGGCTAAATATACTTATGTGCGATCGCCACTTGAGCAATATCACAAAATTGGGAGGGAAAAACAAACCCAAAAAAAAAAAAAAACTGCTCCAGCTGCTCCGATAGCGTTGAGTTGGGTTTGATTTCTTTCGGAATAAAAGATGGGAACCGTTAAGCGAAGCCCAGATCTGGTGATTATCCAAGCATTTCTTTTACAGATAGGGTAAAGAGATCAGGCACGTGTGGGACTCTGGCTCCCCGTTCCCCTCTTGTGCGCGCGCTTGCCTCTGACGCTCTCTGCTGCGTTTCTCTGTGTGCGTGCTCCCTGCCGGTTCTCTGTTCCCCTCCCCCACTGCCATCGCTTCTCTGCTGCAACGCGCGCTGTGCTGCACACTACTGTGCGCCTCGCGGATCCGCAGTTCCGTGCGCGGGGCGGTGGGGAGGAAAAAGGACGACGACGACTACGACGACTACGACGACGGGGGAACCAGCTTGTGATCGATTCTTCTTCTTCTTCTTCTTGTTCTCTTTTTTTCTTTTTCTTTTTCTGATTTTTGATAGAATCGACACTGGCAGCAGCAGTGAGACAAGGAAACGGGAAACAGGACGCGGGACTGCGGAGGATGAGAAGAGCTATGGAGAGGAGGTGAGGAGGAACGAAGAAGGAAAGGAAAGGCGGAGGTAGAGAGGAACGAAGGGACGGAGGAGGAGGGGGAGGAAGAGGAGAGTGGTGGGATGGGCTGTTTCTGGTCTCGGCATCATGATGCGGAAGCTCCGACTCTTGATGTTGTGGAGTCTCAGAGACCTGAGTTAGGTTTGTGGTTTTTCTTCTGTTTTTTTTTTTTTTCCTTGTTTCCATTGTCGTCGAACTGTGGCGGAGCTTTTTGCTGTGTTGTTGTTGATGTTCTTCTTCTTCTTCTTCTCGGCTTGCTTGATTGCCAGAGTTTTGTTTTGGTTTTTCTTTCTTTCTTACGAGGTGATTTGCGACCTCCGCTGCAGCAGCTGTGCGATTTGCTACAATGTGGAATAGTAATGCAACATGAGCTTTTTGAAGCATTGCTACAACTCTCTTCTGTACTCTCGTGCTTGCTGGCTGTTGTCATCAGTGTATTACTTCCATCTGTTTCTGTTCCGGTAGTAGTTTGCCCTTTCTTTCTTGTGAGGGAAAAAAAAGAGAACAAATTTAGTAGGTTGAGACCGTCCTTAATTGCAGCTGGAAGGAGCTTGTGAATACAGAGAGAGAATATTGTTTCTTTTTCTTTTTCTTGTCAGGAGAGTACCTATTGTTGCATTGAAGAAAAACAAAAAAAACCTTGTCCTACTGTTTTGTTTATAAGGTTAAGGCAAGCTCTCAAATAGAGAAAAACAGCAGCTTGTAATGAGTGATTAATGAGATGGGGAATTATGTGCTGAAAATCCAGCCTAAAATGAACAAACAGCAATGGAGAAAATTAGTCATGGATTGCTCAGCCGACAATTACTATTGAGTAGGTACTTGCTGGGGAGCTTCACTGGCAGTCAGCTGGGATATTCTGATTTCATTGCAGTGCACATTTTGAATGACAAAAGTATGTATGTATTTTTGAGATGTATTTTTGAGCATCTGCGAATGAAATGACATTATTGCGATTAACCTCAGATGATGCTTACAACCAAAAACAACATTGCCCATTTTTAGTTCTAGCGCTAAGTGATCTTTGAGCTGTGCAGTGCAAACTGTTATGAATTTTCAAGCGTCTGTGAATGAGAGACATTGCAATTAACCTCAGATGATGATGCTTGGTAATAACCCTAAATAGATCTTCAAGCTGTTCAGTGGGTGATGAAAGCTGATCACTAAGGAGGCTGACAAGCTTCTTCTTCTTCTTAGTTTCTTCCTGTAGAACAAACAAAGCAGTGTGGATTGGACAATGATCAGTGCAGCCAGCTAGGGCTAGGTTCCAAGTGACAAGAGACATATATACTACTACCTTATGCTGGTTGCACAGTTTGAGTTTGTTGATGGAGGATCAAGGAGTGCTGACTGAGTGTCACAGCAACCTAATTGGCTCAGATTGCAGACAATGCCCAAGTGTTGATTGTTGGACATTAGAATTGGAGGCAGTAGCTTTTGGGATTCAACTTCTCATGATTTCTCTAGCACCATAGACTGGCCCCTTGCAATGTAGCAAGTATATTTCACCATGAAATCACTGTGCTACAATTAGGGTTTGGTCAGAAGTGGCTACTTTACAAATTGTATAGTGCAAAGGATTTTCTTCTGTGTATTGAAGATGTGGTAAGATTTTTTCTCTGTTTTACTTGTTGAAGAAAATCAAGGGGTGGGAGTCCGCTTACGTAGTGCTTGATTGGTAGAAAACATCTACTTCTGTTTTCAGTGTGAAATTTTTGTGTTCACATACAGTGTGGCATGCACTGTGCAGAAAATGGAGTGCAAGCAGAGCCGCCTGAGGAAGTACCAGCTTTTAGGGAGTATTCATTGGAATCACTTAGGGCAGCAACAAATGGGTTCAGTGCAGACTTCATAGTGTCAGAAAGTGGAGAGAAAGCACCCAATTTTGTTTACAAGGGCAGGCTTGATCAAAATCGATGGATTGCAGTTAAACGATTCCCTAAAGCCGCATGGCCTGACCCCAAGGGCTTTGCAGTATGCACTCCCTACCCTCCATTCAGCAATCTTGAACATATATATCTATAATCTTGTACAGACGCATTGTTTGACAGAGCATGACTGTTTCTCTTATTCAAACCCACTCATTCTTTTCTCTGTTTTCCTTCTGATTCTTTCCTGTTTGGTGATATGTTGTTGGATCTGGAATCTCTAGATTGGATCATCTCAAAATTTATACAGGTTGACCTTAAACTGTAAATATGGAGAAATCCTTAAAACTTATGAAGATATATGTTGGACAAGTATGAACTCCACACCACGTACTTGAGAGCCGAATTAGACATGTTGTGATGAGTCTCATGAGGTTGGAAGGTGATGTTTGTGGCAGGATGAGGCATGGAAGGTGGGTCAAGTAAGGCATGAGAGATTGGTGAATCTCATTGGCTTCTGCAATGAAGGAGATGAACGTCTGCTGGTAGCTGAGTACATGCCCCATGATACTCTTGCCAAGCATCTTTTCCATTGTAAGTTGCATTCCTTTCTCACACACACAAAGGGTGTAACATGCTTAAAATGCAAGGCTTTTGAATCATGAAGCTGTCTGCTTTTCTCAGTCGACAACAGACTCTAGGGGTATTTGTATAGCAGTGCGAAAATCAAATTTTGCTGAATGGCATCATTTCATTCCTACAACCATTTGATACAGGGGAATTGCAGCCAATGCAATGGGGAATGCGGTTACGTGTAGCACTCTACATTGCTCAGGCCCTGGATGATTGTGCCAATAATGGGCTCCGTCTGTATCATGACCTTAATGCATATCGGGTCTTATTTGATCAGGCATCATTTTCTGCCCTCTGCTTGTTCCATTCCTCATGTCTTGCTGTCCCTACTGATGGTTATAGCTACTGTGAAATTCATTGTCTGCAAATGCTCTTGAAAAGGGGGAAATCACTTGTGCTAATTAAATAGAACTCAGAGGTAACAGATAATGTACCTGGCTATTGACTCTGTATCAATGGATAACAAATCTGGTGGTTGCAGGATGGTGATCCCCGACTCTCATGTTTTGGCCTTATGAAGAACAGTCGAGATGGCAAGAGTTATAGCACAAATCTTGCTTACACACCTCCTGAGTACCTGCGCACAGGTATCCATCATACCTTTGAATCCTAAGTAGTATGCAACACAGTTGTCAGACTTCCACATGCACACATCAATTAGCTATTGTTGCCTAGAGTTCACATAGAGAAACGCATCAGGTGCTCAGAAGATAATGGACCTGAAGGTTGTATTTACACAGTTGGCTATCTCTCGTATGGAATATCAACTGACTGGCTTGTTCTCTATTACTTTCGGATGGTAAATGCAGGACGTGTGACACCCGAAAGTGTGATCTACAGTTATGGCACTGTGTTGCTAGACCTTTTAAGTGGGAAGCACATACCTCCAAGCCATGTAAGTCTGACATAACCCCCTTTGGATCCTTGTCCCTCACTATCATTGAAACTTGAGTCACTCCAGAAGTGTCTCTTGTCATGATGGAGGATTGTCAGGTTATCCAGTTCAGGCCTTGTTGCATAATGTAGGGTTTATAATAAGGTGCATTTTATTGTATACAGCTCTTTTTATGTCTGTTTCATGGAGAATAGGATTTTTAAAATCCTTCTTGGAATTTTCCTTCTGAGCTGTGAATCAGGAGTAACCTTCTAAGGAGTTCTTGGAAGAGCACTAGAGCATGCCATAAGGGAATGAACCTCTTTGTACTTGGATGGCAATGCATGTTAAGGGCTGAATGAGTAAATGGGGAGTGCAGGCATTGGACTTGATACGAGGAAAGAATATGCTTCTGCTTATGGATTCCTACTTGGACGGTCAGTTTACAAATGATGATGGGACAGAACTAGTACGCCTTGCTTCACGGTGCTTACAATTTGAGCCACGTGAGCGACCCAATGCCAAGATGCTTGTTGCTGCACTCACACCCCTGCAACGAAGAACTGAGGTATTTTTCTACAGTGTCAATATCTTTTGACTAGGGCTGCTTGGAACTTGGAGACTGCACAATGGAAACAAAGGTGGAGTTTTAGTGGTTCACCATGTGTGTGAGAGTGAATGTTGTTTGGTTAATATTCTCGGGACTAGAGGAGATTGTATAGAAACAAAGCAATTGCAGCAATTGAGATTGGACCTGCTGGGGGGTGGATGATCTGGTGGTTATACAGCAGGTGCCCTCGTACACAATGATGGGGATCTCTAGGGGTGATTCAGCACCGGCTTTGACTTTCTCACCGTTAGGGGAAGCTTGTTCTCGGAATGATCTCACAGCTGTTCATGAGATTTTGGTTAAGACAGGCTACAAGGATGATGAGGGTACAGATAATGAGGTATTTTGGGAACCCTTCCCTGCTCCGCTCATATATTTTCTGTGGGAGAATGTAGCAGAGATTCTCATTGTTGTTGAAGTGCATTTAGGAATAGACTTAGTGCAATGGGATTCTGAGTACTCTTGGGAATGGATGATCTAGTGCTCACTTGAGTGAATTCAGCTGAGTTTGTTTTCTCAAGTGTAAAAGCAATCGGAGTCTTGGTTGCAGTTGTCATTCCAGGTGTGGACCAAACAAATGCAAGACATGCTTAATTCAAGAAAGCGAGGTGACATGGCATTCCGTGAGAAGGAATTCAGGGTTGCTATTGACTGTTACTCACAGGTATCAACATTACTCAATTCCCCATGACCCATTTTGAAACAGCCTAGTATTGAGTTTTCGATGGCTTAATATCTGAGGATGTTTCCAGGAAATTGTGATAGGATTTCTGAGCAGTTGCTCTGAAAGTAAGATTCAAGATTGGATTGCAGGATCTCCAACTACACCCACAGATTTTCTTATCCTTGCTACCCTCCCCTGATTTGAGCACAGTGTAGCAAACAGTTGATGCAATGAGTAGAAGTTGTATTGACAAGTGCTGTTTTGTTGCAGTTTGTTGATGTAGGAACAATGGTGTCACCAACTGTGTTTGCACGACGTAGTCTGGCATATTTGCTCAGTGATCAGGCTGAAGCAGCTTTACGAGATGCTATGCAAGCTCAATATGTCCATCCAGAATGGCCAACTGCATTTTATATGCAAGCTGCTGCACTTTCAAAGCTTGGAATGGAAGCAGATGCCAAAGATATGCTTAAAGAAGGTGCTGCACTCGATAGCAGGAGACCAAACTCATGAAGGCACTCCAAATTACTCTCTTGAGCCTCTCTTTCTCTCTCTCCTCTTTTTCTCACCTGATTTCTTTCCCATCTCCACATCCATCCCTTCCCATTTCTCATGTCTTTTTTTGTTTCTCAAAAATGTCTCTCAAGATGGAATGGAGGGAGGGAAGCTTGTAGATGTGCATACGTCAATCTCTTCTGAATTTCCACCTTGCCTCTTGATTTGGAGCCCTGCAAGGGCCTTTTTATAACACTGCATTTGCAGGGATAGAGCTTCGTTTTTTTCCCACAGGAGACTCTTTTAATTTATGTGGACGGAGATAGGATTTGCCTTTGGTAGTTTAGAGAGATGAATTCAGGGTACCCGGGGGATCTTGGTAATATTTTTCTCTCCACAAAATAATTTTCAACAACCGATGGATGCTCCCCAGATATCAATTTTTAGTCATCTGCTCTGGAGAGAAAAAAAATCATGGGTTTTGGGCCTGCAATCAGTTGTTAATTCTAGAGAGAGGGCATTCAAACCAGGCAAGACAGTGATTTGTGTTTCTGGGTTTAACAAAGATTGGGCTGGTATTGATTCTATATTTTTATGTGTGCCTGGCAATGAACATGACTAATGTCTCGTAAGCTTTCCCAAAACCACTGCTGCCACTGCCTCCCCTTCCTATCTCTTTATGTGGCAGGCATGGTGTATACTATTCAGCAACAATGGGGCTACGCTCTTGGATCAAGTGAGTTTCTTTACTGTTATGACTGTGCGTTGGAGTTTGATGTACTACAGAATGATCAAGCCCCTCCCCATTATGTTGGGTAGGTGCTAAGGCAAGCCTGTTAGGTTGAGCTATGCAGCACAGCCAACATAGTGGGCAAGTGTGAGGCCATTCCATTTCATAGAGGTCACAAGCGGCAGTGTCAACTATTTGAACAAACATTTGTGTTCGCCAGAAATGTTTTGGTCACTATTAGAACTATAATGTGGTTTTAGTTTTAACTTTGGTGAGTACATATGAACATTTCTCAATTCTCATTTGTGCACTGCATGACTAGTGCACTACTAGTGATGGTGAATTGTAGGAAAAGATAAGTTGATTTTGTAAAAATTAAGTTCCATTTAAATGATTAAATATTGAATGAATTTACATAATGCAACTTGAATTTGAATGTAACTCAATTGAATTTGAATTGAACAAAAAATCTTAAATTGAGTTCAAATACATTGAATGAAATTTGCATTCAATTGCATTGAATTGGATTCAAATTTCTAAATAGGAATGAATTGCAAGAAACATAATAATATTTTTCTTCTTTGGATTCAACATGGTCAATGTTTTTAGTGAAATTTTGATCGAATTGAGTTGAATTTGGTTGAATTGAATTGAATCAATCAATTTGGGCTGATATTTATTTTTTAAATTGGATAATAAATGGTCTTTAACCCTTAATTCACATTTGACCAAAATACTCCGAAATGGGAGGAGGAAATTGCAATTACCAATCTATGTAATAGTCATGTAAAATGTTGAAATTCTGAAAATCTAACTTGGTGGAATATGTAGAGGACTCCAACATGAATCTTTTGGTAAAAGAACATTTGAATTTGGTTGAGAATTGGAAATTCCTACTGTTGAATGTACAAAAACCTTAGCTTCACAAACCCTGGTTTGGAACCTGGGTTTGCAAACCAGGGTTGAAAACCTGAGGTTTTCTTTCACCCATGAAAACAACCATTTTAATAAGATTGATCCAATGGTTGTTTCACTTCAAATTTTGAAGGTTCAGAGGTTTTTGTACAATCCAGTGTGGAGTTTCTTTGCAAGCTGCTTGTTCCTATACAGTTGCCAATTCTTTAAGCTTTTCTATTCAAGTGAAGCGAAGGCCAAAGGAGGATGGACTGAAGAAAAGTATTTCACATTTGCTTTTTTGCTTTTATAAGATCATCATTTTTTTTTTTGCTTGGTTATGTTTTTTCTTTTCTTTTGCTCCATGTGTAACAGAGATGGCTACAACTTTGTCTTTTTATAGCATTGAACTCACCTTTCTTCTCTAGTTATTTTATTTTCCAGTTATTTGAAACATATGTCAAGTGTTTGGATTTTTCTAAAGACACTATTCTCAATTTTTATAAGATAATCAAATAGTCGTGCAATTGATCTATTATAACATATAATATTATTTTTATTTTATTTCTCAAATATATGTTATAATTATGTTATATTATATTAAATTTTATTTCTCAAATAGTCGTGCAATTGATCTAGAAAATTGATGGGGAAATAACTTGTTTTGCACGTGTAAAGGGCATAACAAATATTGGAACATTTTTTTTAATAAATTACCTTGTGAAGCAGCAATATATGTGTGGGCACATAAGGTGCCCACATAAGATAAATGGTGTAGTTACAGAGGAGTTGTTAAAGTCTATTGGTAGGTTGTAGTTGAAGGATTTGCTCTTCTTTTTCCACTAGTTTGATGGTATGGATTTATGGGATCACAAGTTTAAAATTTAATGAACCAAAATGCAGTATTAAGAATTGTTTCAACTAGATCATGAGTAGGGATTTTTTTTAGTTTGTGAGGTTGAAAAAGTGGCAACATATGTAAAAGAACACAAATTTTAATCAAATTTGCACTAAAAACCTAGAAACCCAAAAACATTTCCAAAATTAGTTATTGTCACAATGTGAAAATTTGTCCAAAAAAAAAGAAACCATAATCATGAATGTTTATTCTTTAAACATTATTAATTGCTTATAAGTTGAAGCCTTGTTGATGGCATTGCATTGGCACATGATAAATGATGAAGGGTTCATTTGTTTTTAATTTGTAGGTTTTATGGGTTCAACAAGCCAGACCAATCTGATTTCCATATCTAACAATACAAACATCAAAGAAGCTGACCTCAATTTTTCTATTATTGATGGCACTTCAGAAACAACATCAAACATTGAAGTGGATGCAATGTGGGGACAATTGTTTCCATTATTCCAAATTAATCGAGCTATATGGGCACCTCATCATTACAATACAAGTTTTTTGGCATTTTTTGTGCCAAACAATGGTGGGGCTGCAACTTCATGTAATCCACAGCAACTTCCATGCATTATATGTCACATGAAACAAACTAATGTTCATCCATCAAATGGCAGCAAAATCCCCATTAAAGGACTCATCACATATAAGGAAAATGGTATCTCTACTCTAAGCAAACATGTTGCACATGATAATGTGGAGGAGGCTAAGAGGTGGGGGGCCTATGTCCTAGAGTACCAAGAGAAGAATTCTAAGCTTGAAGATCAATAGAAACACAAGACATGGAAGGTATAATGCCATCTAAAATTATACATTCTTTGGGAATAAAATGCCATATTCCAAAAATGAACCTATTCAAAAGGCATTCTTGGAAAATTTGTTTCTTCATATTGCTAAGGGTATCACCTTTTATCTCTGATAAAAAATCCATGGTTGAAGCCATTAGTTATGCATCAAAATGGCATAATTGTGTTTCGATCTTGTCACCAAATGGTGAAAGATGTTTTGTTTGACATTGTTGCAAAAACTATGGAAGTTCTTGTATTTCCAACTTTGGCACAATGTGTCGCTTGCATAGCTTCATTTGACTTGTGGATGTCATGTGCAAGCTATGACATTTTTGCAATGGTGGTGAACTTTATTGATGATGCATGGCATCCAACTCACATAACAATTGGATTATTTGAGGTGCAAAATATTTCAAATGCTTATATGGAAAAACAAATGAAGGGTTATTGGGGTCTTTTGGTTTATTGGACAAGGTTATTGCATACATCAATGCCGACAAAGGCTCTAACCTTGCATCCCTTACCACTATTCTAACTTTAGTAGTGTCTTGTTCTTCCTTGAAGTTGGTTAGCCCTTTTGTTGGGTCTTGTTTCAAGCACATTATGTCAAAGGCTACCCAATATGCCATAGATGATTCCAAGGTATGTCAAAGGCATGACGAAGGTGAATTTCAAGCAATCACAAGTGGCATTCCAAAAGACCATAGCATGAGCAATGAAATCAGCAAAAGGGTTGCAGGGATGGAAAGATGTTTGCATTCTTGCATGTCTTCCTCCCCAAATATTGAAATTGCTCATGAAAACATGGTTTGCCTTGCATGTAATACTCTTCCAAGAAATGTTTCAATACCAAGATGCAATTTCAATTTGTTATGGTAGGCAAGCTACCATTAACTTATTTTCACAAATGCCAACCAACCAAATGTGAACAATTGCAAAGGTCATCAATGAAACGTTGATGCCAATGGTGAAACAATGTGTGTTTAACCAAAGCCATGATTACTAGCTACTTTGAAATGTTTTAATTTCTACCTTTTCTTTAAGTATAACCATGAAAACCAAGGTCTAGTTGATCCAAGTTAATAATCAAGTTTTCATTCAAAGACATTTTAATTAGAGTGTCTTGCTTTCAAGCTAAGGATGTTGAACAAAGTGGTTGACATTCTAGCCCCTTTCCTTGCTTTTGTTACTAGCTAGTTAACATATTCCTACCAAGGTTCACAATATTTTAACTACCATGTTAGAGCCCCAATTTAAAAGCATGAAAACCATTTGAAAGTTTGTGGGGAATTTTTTTAAGCACATGCAACAATTCAAAAGTATGATCAAAAAATAGTGATGCCCATCTTATTATAGGTTTATTATCATTTAAACCATGTTAATGTACAAATTGGTCAAACAATCAATCATGAAGAAGACAATTTCTTCAGTCAAGTCATTTCCAATGATGATGCTACCTTCTCTATTATGAAAAATGAATTGCAATTCTTTCGCTTCTTATGTGTCAACCCATCAAAAGCTAAAAAATTTCCCTTGTGGTGGGTAACACATGAAACTCCATTTTTGAATGTTTAATTTTTAGCTCATCAAGTGTTAGGTATTGTTAGATCGCAAATTGAGACCGAAAGGATTTTTAGTATTGCATGTGTGATCACAAATCTTCATCAATCTAGACTTGGAAGTGAAAACTTACAACATTTTGTGATAATTGCCAAAAATTAACCCAATGATGTTTGTTTCGATTGTTTGGTGGGTGACAAATCTTCTATTTCTGCTTTCATGAGCCATGAAGAAAACTTGCTAAAGGATAATGAAATTTTAATTGAAAAAGGTTTTTTTGAGGAAGATGCATAATTGCAATCATTTTTTGGAAAATGTTTATTTTGGCATCAAACAATTTAGGTAATTAACATTCTTTCTAATCTTTGGATTGTATAGTACTTTCGAAAAAACATGTATTTTGACTTTTTCATTATTTAACCAATTTGTAATAAATGCTTATAATGTTGCTAATTCTGAAAAAAAAATTGGCTTGAATTGTTATTGGTAGGTAATGCCCAAGACAAAAATTAAGTAAATCTTTTGTTAAGAGGGTAGTAATGGGGTTTGCAACCCCAAAGTTTGCACACACTTGCAACTTGTTTTAATTGGGACCTTTTCCTTAGTTATTAGGAAGGATTATGGAAGTGGACATGGTAAGCAAACCTAAATCGTATTAGGATTTGAACTTGCACTTGTTGTGTTTAGATTTTTTGACAATCTATTGTTGGACACAATGTTGGTGAATCTATCATGGTGAATGTTTGGAATAGTAATGTTTAATTTGTAAACTACTTTGTAATTAAAAATTTGAACGAAAAATTTCCTTTAGATTAGATATGAAGTAACGAATTTTTCTTTAGATGCACTTCCTTTTAGATTGTAAAAAAAAATACAACATTGAAGTATGAAAATAACTTGAAACTTGTTTCCAAATTGTGTAAAAAATTGAGCCCAAAAATCGGCCCCATATTGGTTCAAAAACAAAGGTTCTTATTCATCAAGAAACTATCAAACTAGGAACCAACAAAAGAAAAAGAAGGGAAACAACCTTAACCTTCAATTTTTCAAACCAAAAAAAAAAAATCCTAAAGGTTCTACTCTAAATAAGAAATCACCCTACCTAAAATCAAAGGTTTCACTTAAAAGTCAAAATTGGCCAACATTGGTCTTGTCCTTGAAACCAAATTAGAAATTTGCAAACATCCTTTTCAATTTATCATGATTCATTCCATTTGGATAAGGGGTTCCATCAAGATCTTACAATTTCATGTGGGCCATTGTTCACGAATATGTTTTTGATGACATAAGGTTCAAAACATTTGGGAAATAACTTTTTATATGCCCTTCAATGATGTCAAGTGTCAAACACCATTAGCAAATTGCCTTTTGTGCATTGTTTTTCATTTTTATGCATTAAAAGTTTGTTTTTAATGGGTCTATGGAAATTCAATGTTATGTTGAATGTTCAATTGCATTTCATCCAATTCATTTAATCCAATAACATGTGTTGTTGTGATACATCAACCACAACATCATTCTCATGGCCATCCATAAGATTATTACCTCCAATTTGATGGGGGAAATGGCCTCAATCCCATAGGCTAGTCAAATAGGTGAATATCATGTTAATGTCTTGTTTGTGTTATTGTAAGCTCACATAGCATGGTGGATCTTGTAATCCTAGATATATATACGTTTTTTTTTTTTTTTCTTGGGCCAACATATAACACAACATTTTGTTTATTCTTTATGCCAAACCATTAGTGTTCATTTTATAAGGTGTGGTAAATTTGTGTTTAATCGTTAATCAATTTAATAAGTTTTCCACTACACCATTAGGAAATGAAGGTTCATTATTAAAAATAATTTATACTGGAACCCCAAACTTAGTGACGAAATGTTCAAACAAGAAACATGCCACAAATTTTGTCTCACATGCATTTTCAAGGTTCAAATGTTTACAACTCAGTTAAATGATATGTTGTAATGGTTATGAATTGATGGCATTATTGTGTCATTAGTAATGGTCTCATCAAGTCTATATTCCATTTCTCAAAAGGTCCCAAAGGTGGTATGGGATGTAAATGATTATTTATAGCACAAATTGATTTACATATGTTTCGCACATTTCACAATTCATACAATAGTTGTAAACATCCTTGTAATGTGTTGACTAATAATTAACCTTGCTTACAAAATATTATCAATTGTGATCCATCTTGCAAAATTATCTTCACATAACCCATCATGAAATTCATCTAGAGAATATCACATTTTTTTATTGCCTTCCTCAAAAAATCATCTTTCTTTTCATCCCCAAGGATCAAATACTTTCAACTCTTGTGTGTTATCCTTGTTTTAATTGATGTCATGGCCATTCTTGGAAACTTCATGCCATTCAAGTATTGAACGATGTTTTAGTAAATTTTCAATTTATTTTAAAAATATCAATACTCATCAAACTACCATCTTGGAGCTCGTCATCTTTTGAAACATCTTTGACTATAATTCATAAGCCCTCAAAAGGCATTCTACATTCCCATAATACCTTCCTTGACAATGGATAATGTCCAAATCATACACTTCCATTAGTTCAATAATCATTGTAGACATATGGGTAATCACAACTTTAGTTTTGTACCACAACAAGTAATGACCAAAAAATTCAATGATAAAATGATTACAATATCTTTTGTTCAATTATCATGTAATTATTTTTTATTGCAGTTCATTGTTTACTAGCAAAATGAATTGGATGGTCATGATCACTTTCATCCAATTGAAATAATGTGCTTCCTATTACATTTCTTGAAGCATAATAATGCACCCCAAAAGGTTTTTCCCAATTTAGAAGTTGAAAAATGGGTTCTTCCAAAATCACATGATAAACAACAAAAATGCAAATGAACCTTTGATAACAATCACCATTTTTAATAATGTATGAACAACCATTTATTTGAATGTTTTGTATTGCAATTTTAACATTGGGCTCATGACCAAGGCAAAGGGAGTAGGGTAGAAAAGTGTTTCAAGATTCAAACACATAAGTGAATCCCAACACTCTTAAATGGATATATTTTACTTTAGGAGTTGGAGTCCCACAATGTCCCAAACTTTTTAAACAAAGGTTTAAGGAACCAACTTTGTTCAAATTGGGTTTTTTTTATACCATTAAAATGACATTTTCAATAGTATATATTTAAAGTGGGGTCACATTCCCCATTTGAAAACTAGAAACACAAGTTTATTGCAAAATGAACTGTTGGGAGTCCCCCAAAAAATGGGGACCGAGGGGGGAGAGAGGTTTAGGGCTAGTTTTATTCTCTTAGTTCCATTGAAACAAAATTCCATTTTATTCTACAATTATCTCAAGTTTGGTTGCTAAGTATGGATGTGATAGTCAAATGAAAGTCCTTTAGGGCAACTAAAAAATATTGTCCTCAACATTTTTTTACATTTTTGGGGGGTGGAAAATACCATAGATTACAATTTCAAAATGATGATAACATTGCCTTGAATGGAATATGTTCTTACGCAATAAGAAAATTATAATTCCAAAAGGTGGAATAAATACAATTAATTTTGCATGATATTTCATATGTATTGCTCGTGCAAAAACCTTTTGTCCAAAACAACACGCCCTCTTTCCACCACATGAAAATATTATGTTACATACACCACTTTGTGCCAAAAAAATATGCCATGGATAAATAACAATTAAATGCATCTTTGATATGTGTATTGGCCTCAATAGAAACATCTACACTCAATTAAGATATTTGGAACTTGATTGAAATGAAAAATATTGTCCACCTTATGAAATACCCTTTTCTTTCACATGTGACATTGTGTTACCCATTTACATGTTCACTATAATTTCTATTAATTCTTCATCAAAATTTGAAAATTGTTAAGGGATATATAAGGGAAAGGGCATAAAATCAAAAGTTAAATGTATTTTCTCATTTTTTGAAGTATTTTGGTATCCATTCAATATGTAAAATATGATAATTTTTGTTCGAACCTAAAATATTCTCACCCAATCTTCACTTCTTTCAATTTCTTATGTCTTTGTACATTTTTTACCCAATATTCTTGAATCATTATACATCCTCCAATCATGTCAACATTCATGAGAACCGCTACAAGGCAAAAGGCCAAAGAACATCTTTAAAAGAAAAGGAAGTACATAGAGGTTTCTATCACTATGAGAAGATGTGACATAGGTCCAAACACCATATTTGTTGTGGAATAGTTTTTGGCAACCTTATGTAACTTGATTATTTGCTTTGGAAAGGGGTAGAGCACTTAAAATCATCTATGCTTGCAAATGGTCTCTATAAATTGCATTTTTTGAGCGTCTTTCTTCTCTTAATCATGTAATTAAATGTTGTTTAGGTTGAGGTGACCTTGCAAAGGCTCTTGTTGGGCATGTGGTACATTGCAAGCTTCTTAGAGGGTAAGGTTTACACATTTTTGTTGCAATGTTTGGATATTGCCTCAAGGATTTAGCAGGTGATTGTTTAAAAGTTGTGCAAGTCAATGTTTTAGATCTTCTTTTTAAAAGTCAAAATTCATGATCATATAACCAAATTTGGTGCAATTTCTATTGAAAATAAAATACCATTGTCAAGGCAAAATGTCATTGATAAAACTTTTTCCAACTCTAAAAATTGCATGTCAAATCACTTAAAATCCCCCCTACCATTTGTGTTTTTGAACATGTTTTAGTCAAGCTAGTTCTATCATTTACCTCTTGAGTTATTTCCTCAAAATAAAGTGATATGCATTTAAGTTTAGCTTGTTCCAGTTGGGAATGCATGATCATACCAAATGTTGTGACAATGGCTAACATTTGTAAAATCTAATTTGAGGGTACAACAAAGAGAGTTTAGATCAAGGAATTATAAAGCAATGGAAGTGGACAACGATCTTGAAAAGCTTCATAGGGGACAAAACAATGATCATGGGCAAGCCAACCATAGTGCAAAAGAAAATGACTTATAGTAGGAATTTGACATGTAGGTCTTTGGGGAATACATGCCATTATAATGTACAAAAGAAAATGAATTGGAGGAGGAATTTGGCATGCAAATCCTTCGGGAATACATGCTATTAAAGTGTGTAAAAAGTGCATAGGATGAAGTTTATTAAAAACTCAGGCTTTTTGATATTAGGTTCAACATGTATAATAATTTTGTAAGTTAGTTTTGTGTTTCAAGCAATAAGGATTTGCCACTAAGGAATAGTCCAATTTTAAAAACTATTTTTTTAGGGGGAGGAATTGGTGAAACATTTTTGGATGATGCACTAATCAAAGTGACTAGTAAAAAAATCCCCCTTCTCTCCCCCCCCACCCCCTTGACCCTCACTACCCCTAACTAATTAATAAAAGAATCAATAGGTACTTATTCCACGAAATTATGGTATGGCTCCATGCTCTAATTGTTCATGTGATTGTATTATAAAGGGTTTTTAAATGCCCCATATCAAATAATTGGATATTTACATGGCTTTTTTTTCAAATTAAAAATTCATTGGTGATTACAATCATGTTATTTGTTTATTATGTTTAGAAAAACTTATAATAACTTCAACCCACATTGAATATTTAAGATACAATCCAAACATCAATGTTTGTTAACAAAAATGGCACCATATTGAAATTCAAAACCAAGTGCATAGGTCAGATGTCAAAATGAAATTATGTTATTGGTATATTATGCATAACGACACATCAAACTTCAAGCCCACAACATTTGTAAGTCTTGTATATAATCATGAGTAAAACAAATACCAAATAAAAAGAAATCTTTTGACATCATTTAACATCCAATTACACTAAATATGAACAATGAATTAAATGTGGCATTAGTCTTGATGCTCTTGCAAAACACATGCCAAATTGAAAAGTAGTTCCTCAAAACATTTGATCACCAATGGATTATGATAGACATTTCAATTATTAACGATATTCCACCTTTTTTAAATAAATAAAAAGAATGCAATGTTTAAGAAATAGTTCTTTAAGCCTCAAGTTTTTTGCTCAATTTTTTTTCCAAACATCCATCTTCTTCCCCAAATGATTTCCCTTGGTGAAAAGATTTAAAATAATCATACAAGGGATGCAGTCCTTATCCAATGTACCTTTGTTGAATGTAATAAATTCATGCACCCCTCTAATTTTGAAAACCTATTGCATGCGTTTTAAACATTAGAATTTAATGATCTTAATGTATTTATAGTTTTGAATTATCATCTCAATGATTTGTGTGTAATTCCAAGATGTTTCATTAGTCATTTAATGAACAGTAAATAGTGGACAATTCAATGTTGATCGACTATTACAACTTTGAAAATCCTTTATCCTATGTAAAACAAAACCATCAATTCTATACAAAACATTTATGGTCATATATTGACAATTATGAGGGCTTGATATTGAAAAGAACTTGAATATATGTTTTAATTTGAAAAACTTCCTCAATAACAATGTTTTTTGTTGTGCAAAAAAAAGATGAGGTTTCATTTTCATGAATATTGGACATGTGTTATGTGGGATTACTTATATGTGAGGTGAATCTAAATTGATGTATTTAGAATGTTGTTGAAGAAAGTTATATTTTATAAACTTAATGTATAATATATCATTGCGGATTTCAAGCGCATTTGCTTTTAAAAAACTTGAGATGTTTACTTTTGTTGAAATGTACATTTTTGATTTATCTAAAGAACAATAATCTTATAAACTTATTTAATTACTTTTTAAATTTTTTTTATGAAAAGTACACATTTGGATTAAACTTTTGAAGTTGGTTCTATCATTTTCCTATGAGCCCCAACCAAACGTGGAAATCACTTTTGAAACACAATAAAACCTAGTCCTTCCAAAACATCTAGTCCTTGTACTAATTGGTTCATTTTAGATGCCACCCAAGAGGAACTCGAAGATGGTTGTTTGGATGTTTTTCTTATGCAACTTGCATATGAAAAAAAAAAATTGAGCCATATTCCCCAATGAAAAGGCGAATTGGGGTTGTATTTTCCCCAATTAGCTTGGCTATGCTTTTCATCCTTATGCAATTTGGCTCCACTTCCATGACCAAGTTACTCATGGGAGAAAAATAAGTTGGGCAAAGTTCCCCAAGGAGAAAGGGATTTGGGGGCTTGGCTACATTTTCCCAAGGACAACATTTGGTGTATTAATCCTAGAAGGTTGCATTAACACCTCACCTTAGTTTTCACTTTAATTGATTTTCATCTGTTGTGCAACCTCATTTCCTCAACTTCTCTTTAATTGTGTAATTTTCCAAAATTTCTAAAATGTTTTTTATAAATGTTCAAAAAATCAATAATTATATGAATTGACATCCAATTGTTAAGTAAATTAAGAAAAATAAATGACATACTATTTTGTGAGGCAAGAATGTTTTTTTCCCAAACATTTATCACAAAATTATTGGGTTAAATTTTTTGATACATTGCGTTATGAAAAACTTTAATAAAGCCTCGGTTGTGTTCCTTAGCTCCATGTACCAAATCAAAAGGGTCGTGTGGGAGCTTCAAAATAAGATTAGAACAAGCTCTTCAAGTCAAGCTCATGTTCACATGTCAAATTACACAAACCAAAAAGAAAAGGTAATTAGTGCATATAAAGTTATAATGGTGTGCCAAGAAGCCATGCGCTAATTCAAACTCACAACATCCATCATGGTCCAAAATTTAGTCACCATTCTCCTCCATGTAATACATTTTGTAGTTCCTTGCATGGGTTACAACAAAACAAACGTTTTTCTCAAGACTGCCAAGTGGAAGTCCCAAAATTATAGGTTATGAATCCTACAATTTTGGGAGCTAATAATATTTTTGTTTTGCATCCAAATTGAAATATCTCAAAAGTAAACTTGTAACCCTTGAAAATCATTTTCGAACCGTGTACCAAGCTTTTCAATCAAATGTGAAATTATCCATTCAAATTGTCCTTTAAATGGTTGGGATTCAATTTGGTAATTTGATTTCCAACCATATACATAACCATAATAACTTATGTTATGTACCTTTATTTTGGAAATGTATGTAACACCAATGTATTGTGGTACTTTTCAAGACCTTTTCAACAATCAAAAGATGGTTCAATTTGGACAATGTTTGAATCCCCAAATGTTGATTCAAAGATTCAAGGCACCCTAGGACTTCCAAAGTTTCCAAAACAAAAGTTGAACTTGGAAAGTCATGGAGTGCCTCCCTTCGATTCCCACATACGAGTGTGTTTTCATTCTCTTGTGTTCATTCTACATTTCGATCCCTTGTTTGTTTTGATTCCATTTGGAATCATTTAATTTCGTTCCATCCTAGGAAATGTATTTTGTTGCCCATCCCAAGAGTTGGCTACACACCTAAGCTAAATTGATGAGGAATAAATAAAACCCCAAACTTTGCAACATAATTATTCCTTGGTTGGACAACACATTGTCCAATTAGGGAATGGTCAATAAACATTAATCGTGTTAATTAGGGAAAATCATTTGTGTGACCCTAATTTGGGTGCACAACCAATTCCTTGGATGGGTAATAATTTTTTTCTCATGAGATGAAAAAAAGTTGAACGTTTCCAAGCCAAGCAAAGGATTGAAATAATACTCATAAATGCAAGAATGTGCCAAACAATTCCACATGAAAATTACAAATGCACTCCCATTTTGAGAGTGGGAAGTTGTAAGGTGTTTCATCACCTTGTTTAAATTGGGCCCTGTTTAAATCATTAGAAAGATCTTTACAAATATTGCAATAAAATGAAATCATGTGCCCAAAACAAGTATTTGTAATATGTTATGGGTGAAGGATCAAGAATCAAATTGTCAAAATGACTTTTGACCTTTTGAATGATGATATGAGGAGTCAAATCAATTTGATTAAAGAACTTGATACAATGGAAAGAAGTTATGTTTGAGATATACAAGTTAAAACCTTATATCACTGAATTTGGATATCATTTGAAGGATTTTATAATGTTCCAAACATTAATACACATGATGTCCTAGTTTTGGGACTTCCACTTGGGGGTCCCAAGAAAGATGACCTTTGCCAAGGAACACATTAAAGGAATAAAACATTTTGTAGCACATTTTATAGAAAAAATTACTCTAATACCTTGTGACAAGCCTTTGGGGTGCATCAATAATTTGCAAGTAACATTACCCTTCCATGATGTTGGGTAATTTCCTCATGCAACACAAGTAGTGTTCTCCAATCATTCACCAAAAAGACATTAGGCCAAGTTGCCCAAGGAAGATCATTTTTTTCTTTCACAAATCAAAGCCATCCGCGAATAAAATGATTACATAAAAAAATTGAATGATGGATATTCCACTTATAGAAAAAAATCTCAACCACTTTGTTCCAATATTTTATTTAATAGGTTTCTTTTTCTTTTTAGTTTTGTCAAGTAAGTGTGTTGGTGATCATCCACACAAGGAATAAGTGAAATTTGGCTAGAGACAAGATAATTCAATAGATTTTTCTAAAAATTGTCTCTAATTCTAGTGATGAATAGGATTTCATTGTCTACATATGGTGACATGAAATTTTTTCCTTCAAAATGTGGCAACTTTTAAGTTTTTTCCCCCTAAAAAACCCTTTATACAATTTCCATCGGGTTTTTTTGGTTGCCACAATGCGAAAATTTGTTAAAAATAAAGCATTGCATTGCATTGAAAGTATACTTAAAAAGTAATTTTCATAACTTATATATAATAAAACAATTTGGGAAGTGTTTTTTTATTAGGCATCACAAATTGGCATGCATATTGTTGGGTTAGAAACTTAATTGCATTTAAATTGTTGCTATTGTTTATTGCTTGCCCATTCAACAACCCTAGATCAACGTGTCAAAAACATGTGATCTTGATTTTATTGTCTTATGCCTTAATTGCACAAGCAATTTGAAATGTATGGCAACCCACCCATTATGTCCAAATAAAAACCAAAGAATTAAAATACAATTCACTCAAGTATTTAGTTACACTTAGAAACCATTGTTCATAAGTTAGCAACTAAAACATTAAATCACCTAAACATATTGTAATCATGCTCAAACCCATGTGTCAATATTTTGCACATGTCTCAAAGGCTATTTTTACATAACAATTTCTATTATCATACATTGAAAATAGTAACCAAATTAGTATAACTTTTGAAAACTTAATGTGGAAATTCACTGGTGTAAAATGCCATGTGGAGTTTTTAAATCCTTGAGGTGGATACATTATGATTTAGTTTATTAAATGTTAATTTTTAAAAAAATAAAAAAAAGGTCATAGTTAAACAACCCAATGATGTTACTTTAGACAAAAACTATGGGTGTATTTTCCCAAAAATAATTTTTTCATAAAAATGAATTTTTGAATGGAAACTTTTCCAAGTTGTTAATAAATGTTTAAAGTTTCCTGAATACATCATTTTTTAAAATAATATTTCTTGAATAAATATGAACTTTAAATAATGTATAAATTCCTTATAAATTTAGTGTTTTATAAAATATATATCGTAGTTTCAAATTATACAAATCTTTTACACAATGGCCTTTAAGGTCAAAAAATAATATTACCTGGTCAAATTGAATTGGATAGCTATCCATAAGCACATTGAAATGGGATGGTAAAGTAAGGCTACCCCCCCCCACCCACCCTCCCCCCCCCCCCCCCCCCCCCCCACCCTCTCCCACCCCCCCACTCCACTCCACACTAGCTC
>Ga0116227_10000673_pt1 | contig 69127 bp, 50 predicted proteins | sample S1TSphgellanicum_FD_89693 | JGI IMG/M metagenome (GOLD analysis project Ga0116227, IMG submission 89693) | Host-associated microbial communities from peat moss isolated from Minnesota, USA - S1T2_Fb - Sphagnum magellanicum MG | ecosystem: Host-associated > Plants > Peat moss > Unclassified... | reverse complement strand
TGGTCCCCGTTCACTACGGGGTTAACATGTTTTACCATGATTTCATATAGTGAATCTGTCCTAGTTCACTCAAAATCCTAGTGAAATACAAGGTGAACTTGGCCACATCTCCTAGTAGTGACATAAGCTGTCCAAGAATAAGGTGCAATGGTTGGACGTCACTTCACGATTGTGGCCAACATTGATTGGATTACCTTTTTTAAGTACAATTCAAATGCATTTTCAAACCATCATCAAATTTTCTAAGCCACGTTTGAGTTCCCATTCCCTTCATTATTTTTGGTTCATGCAATATATGAAAAATGATAAGGGGGATTGCAAAATTTCTCAAATTCCTTTAGGTATGGTTTATTTTCAATATTTTCATTTTTAAAAAACTTTTCAAATTTTACTTTCACATTGTATGTAGATAAAAAGTTCAACTACTGAGTTTTGTTTGTAGTGGGTTTGAAATATTGTTTATAGATCGCACAACGATGTTTGTAGCTTTGACACATAAAAAGTGGTGTATTTGAAGGGATCCTATTTTCAAGATGACAATGATGTTATTTTGTATCTTACTATTCTATATTGATCAAATTTCTTAATGTTTGATGGCTTGGAATTTAGTGTTTTACAAGTTGGTTTTTTGGAAATCAAATGACACTTTGAACACATGACATAAACTATGTTTGATTTATGTATATGTAATAAAATTTCTAGAGCTTGAATATTTCATATTCAATGTTGGATAATGTGATAAATATTGTAAATTGTTAAAACTTAGTTTGTAAAGGATTGGATCACTTGGTTATAATATAACCATTTGTTCTTTGTTAATTGGATTTCAAAGGACCAAGTGGCCATTTGATCCTAATTGAAACATTTGGGCCTTAACTAATGTTGCCATAATGGATCAGGTTGCCATTTACTTTTAATTAATCATTGGCTTTTATTAAGTAGGTTGTTAAAGAACATATGACCACCCATGTTTAAACCAAACATTTGTTTGATTAATAATTGCATTGGAAAGGATCAAGCACCCACCCGGTTCCATTTCAAATAGTTTTTTTATATGTCGAAACTATTTATGGTTATTTTGGACAGTTTTAAAGTCCAAAATAAATTAAATACGTGTTATATTTTTAAACACAAATATGAATTTATTCACAATATATGAATATAGGGTTTCAAAGAGGTTTCCCACACAATTTGACCTTGATTTTAGTACCTTTAATATTCTTTGACTTGTTAAATCATATTTAAAACCTTAAATGACACATTATATATTAAGTTCATTACATAGTTTTTTTCAACATTTTGTTAATTCTATAGAACATATTATCCATAAATATTTGTGAACTTGTATAACACATAACAAATTTCGTAAAAATGGAACTTTTCCTATTTAAAAATGTAAGGAACGATTTATTTTCAAAGAAGTTTTTCAAATTATGTACTTTTGGAGGCCAAAAGCACATTTGGAAGTCATTTAATGTATGGCTGAATCTAGACATAATTACAAGTTCTTTTCATTTGGTGGGTATAATAGTCATTAAAATATTTCCCTCCAACAAATTTTGAGAAAAACTAAACTAGTTTGACATATAATGAAAGACGTTCAAATTTTCTAACCCAATCCACATCATACTATTCATTATTTAATATTCACTAAATGACCAATGAAACAATTGGGAATCACATAAAAATAAATGAGGTGAAAATTCACAAGCATAAAAAGTTTTCTCAATTGATTGCATTACATTTCAATGCATACAATTTTTGTGATAATTTTCCAAAGTCATAAAGGTGAAGGATTTATAGGTGTACACGTAGTCCTTGGCTCATGTTGTAAGGATTACACCCACATGGCATCAACATTTCACATCTGACCAACTTATGAATGTCATGACCATGCAACAAATGTCATAGGGTGGTTGCAAGGTAAGGTGGTTCATTTTTTGAGTCGTAATCCATTTTTTTGCAAAGCAACGTGCATTTACATACTATTAACATGACATAAAAACAATAATTTTTCAAATTTGTGGTTAGATTTAGATTTCCAACTTGAAGAAAAAAACATTTATAATTTTTTTTTGCAACATATATACACCAAATATATAGTAATGGACTTTTGAAGTTGAAAAATATGGATTGGTTTACTATTTGTGCTTTTATATACATGCATTTTTGTGTATTAATTTTATTTGGGATATATTATAGGGATTCAATATATGATATGTTAGAAAAATAAAACATATGTGCAAAAAAATTACTAGAAAAAAATTAACTAAAAAAAAGTTATGGACTTTTGAATGGCCTAAAATGAGCCATATTTTCATAAATCCCTATCATAAACATTTTTGGGTAAATTTCAATTTTTATTTTTTTAACATGTACATTAAAAAATTATTTAGAATGGCCTATTTTCATATGGGCTTTTTTAGTTCATTAACCATTATGTAATTCCCCACTAAATTAATGATATCAAAATAGACTACCATTTTAACGATATCATGTGGACTTTTAGCGAGTGGAGCATCCACCAAAAATTAGCCACCTTAGAGTGCATACATCCCATAATCATGTACCTTTTCCATAGCCTTCTCCTCCTCCATGTGCAAAATGTTTAACCTATTTCCCTATATGTTGTGACCATCTTCCAAAAGTCCTTACTAGTTTTCCACATTTGTTTAACCTCCATAAATAAAGACACGTGGTGAAGCAACCTTTTTTCCTTCTAATTATGATAATAAACTACAACAAGCTCCTATTTGTTTTTCATGGAAATTATGTAAATTCAAAGCAAAGTCATATACAGGTGCCTTTAACCTTAGGAAAATTATTTCTTATTTTGTCTATAGTTCAAGAAGTTGTTAACAAGGGAGGATTTATTTAAGAAAAAATGTTCATTAATCTTTTGTTGATTAGTAATGGAATTCAAATTCTTTTAGACAAAAATATTTTTTTGAATCATTGGATTATAACCAATTTACAAACAATTGCAAATAATAAACATCAGTTCAACAAGCTTGTGGCTTTTGTTATCTATCATCATTTGGTAGTGTGTGTTCATTCATCTTCATCATCAAGGTAGCCACACAAAAAGGAAAGGATTGTTTAAGATTGCATCCCTTATTGGATCACTCCAAATCTTTTTGGATGGCCATTTTGTGTATTCATTTATGACATAATTGGTCTATTACCCACCTTTATCCAAAAACTTTTTGACCAAGGTTCTACTTAAGATGTTGCAAGTGGTCAATCTTCCACAAGTTGCTAGAACTTCATCAATTCCAATTTTAGAGGTTTTTCCACAAACAAAAATTCATATTACTCCTTACGCTACACCAAAACATAACATCATGATTAGGACATATTATGACTAGTGTCCAAACCTAATCACAGAGTGATTTGACTTAGTCATATGTGATTTTAGTTATGATTATAGAACTTTTAGTTTCATATGACTATGATATTACGATTACATGACTAATAATCATGAAAGGTAGCTAGGTTAAATAGGTACATGTGTAGGTTAAGCAAGCTAGGTTAAGTAAATATTCTAAGTAAAAAATTTAAAAAATCTAGGTAGACCTTAAGTAGGCCTACATATACATATTAGTCCCAACTAGCCCATAAATATAAGTTTAGGTGGATTTAAATTCTTCCTAATTAGTAGCCTTTAGACATGCCTAGGTATATATTTTAATATGAATTAATTTAAACCTAATTAAATTAAATTAAATCCATTTCTAGTTTAACCTAATTTTACTTACTTAAGGCTAATTTACCCCAACTAGCCTAGTTTATTTTTAATAACCTTATTTATTTTAGTTAATTCTATTTTAGTCTAATACTTAAAACAAAGTGAGAAGGAAAAAATGCAAAATAATAATCATTTGATGAAACTCCAAGAATAATTGGTGTCCAAAAAATTGATAGACAACTATCACCAAAGTCATAATACAAAATGCATTAACAGGAACAATCAACACACCAAAAAAAACACATTGAAACTCTTGCCTCTTTTACCATAAAATGCATTCGTAGAAGTAAATGACTAAATTATTATTTTTTGATTTCTTATTGAAAGCACCATGATTGATGTAAAAAAAAACAATGAATTTTCACCTTTTAAAACACAAAAAAAAAAATACGAAGTTGAGAAACTTAAGGTATTTGGTAACCTAAAAGATGCAAAAAAGGAAAAAAAATTGAGGAAAAAATTCTCATTTCTTAACACAAGTAAATAAGAGTCTATTTAAAAAACCCTTTTGATATTTAAAACACTTATCTATTGAAATTATACCAAAAGGGTCAAATTGGAATCAAAGCTTGGGATATTTGTTTCGGCTTAAGGTAAATGATGTGCTCCCAAGTCCCTAGTTAGCCCCAAGTTGGGGCTAAGCCTCTCAAGTTGCGGAAATGTGAGGGACTTGGGGCATGCTCCCAGCTTCCAGCACTAAATGGGGGTAAGAGGGGTGTGCTGAAAGTTTCGGGATTAGACTAGGAAAAGGGACAAGCTACTTAGTTAATCGGTCCTACATCTAAAATCAACCAACAAGTTGGTTAGTATTCGTTCGAAACACTCTTGGTGTTGGGACAAGCCATAGGCAACCTTGGACTCATTTGACTCACCACGGCCCGGATTCGGGGGAAGCCACCACCTTCTGCCATATAGTATTCTCTACGTCTCACTGCCACACTTGCATCCGAATGGCACTTTTTCCCGGGACTCCCAAAGTGGAATCCCGAAACTGTTTCGGTTTGGATTCCCGGGACTTTGGGCGTTCATAACTTCTTGTCCCGACTTTGGATTGGGACGAGGTCTAAAACAAAGTTGTAGCTCTCCTTGAGAGCTTTCCAATGGTGTGTCGCACCCCACCTGCACACACTGGGATCAGGTTGATTCTTGACTTTTAGTGGTCGGGAGTCAAACTGTCTGTTTGACTCTCGGCCCTTTTTTTGACCATAACTTGTGGTACAGATGTCCAAATGGCTCATGCGAGGGCATTTTGGACATCTAAACTTCAAAAAAAATTCAACGGTATAAAGAACACCTCAATACGAGGTGTTTTGACTCTTGTAATCGTGCTTTGAATTTTCAAAAGTCCCGGAGGACTCCCAAGTCCCATTTTTGGGAGTGTGAGTGGCGACCTCACATTTCCCTCAAAGTGGGGTGGCAACACTCTCCCCCACTAGAAGACAAGGTCATTGTCCTCATTGACACTTTGAAATTTTTTCTTTGCAATTGCAATGGCTTTCTTTGGATCCTTGGCCATCAAACACCGACTTTTGCAATAGGGCCTTGCCTCAAACTAATTTAGGCGTCCCCAAGTTTCCAACACTTTCTTAGCAAGTCCAAGGGTATCTCATAGAAAACCCTTAACTCTTGCTCCATCAAAAGACTAAACTAGCCTAATTGACGGAACCCCTCATTTGGGAGGCCATTCTTTCAACCTTCCCCTCATGAGGAACTCAAGTCAAGTCTAATCTTGACTTAAGCTACTTGACATGACTCTTTTCCCAACCTTGCGCCTTGATCACAACAATCAAACTTTGACTAAAAGGTTTGCTTATCAAGGTACGAGAAGCGACATTTGGGTTTTGCCAAAACCTAAGTCTCAAGTTACACGATTAAAGAACGCGAACAGGGTCATGACTTCCCGCATTGGTCGCCCATTACCAACCAACCCTTTGGGATGCATTTAAAACTTGTGCATGTCCCCGCAAGCTCACCTTGCTTGCCTCTTCTTTTTGGGGTCAAAATTTTTCTTCACCCCAAAGTAGGAGTTCAATTATGATTTGGGCTTACACAAGAAGTTCCATTTGTCCCATGCCAAACTTAACAACCCTATTTGCACTTATACATTATTTTCATGATACAATCTTTTGGAAATTCTTAAGCCTTTATTTCACTTGCAACTTGATGTGGTACATTTTATGTGACACCTTGTTCCACTAAAAGAAAGGTGATGTCCCCATCACGTTCTACGTTTCTTCTTCTTTGTCGGTCTAGTGTGGAATTCTATGGCTTTTTGGGCATGTTCCATGTCAGATTCATTGACCCAAGATGCCTCTATTGGATGGTATCCTTTCCACTTCACTAAGTACTCCCGCTCTTATCTTCTTAGTTGCCTTGATTTAAGCACGGCCTCCACCTCAAACTCTGGTTCATTATGAACCAAGTCTGGTGGGGGCTTTAAGTTGTGCTCTCGATTAGGCCTTGAGGCATCGCGGGTGACCGGCTTCAAAAGGGAAACATGAAATGTAGGATGAACTTTAAGATTTTCCGGTAATTTTAACTTATAAGTGTCGAAAAGTTTCTTTTCCAACACTTTGAATGGGCCCACATATGGGCCTAAGAACTTATGACTTAAACCTTCGGGTAATCGGAATTTTTTGATGTTCAACCACACTTCATCCCCTTCTTGAAATTTCACCTCTCGCCGGGACTTGTCCGCAAAATCCTTATACCTTTTGTGCGCCTTTTCCAAATTGGCCTTTGCCAACTCCCAAAGGCACCGCCTTTCTTCATCAAGTTGTGTGACCATTGGAACTTCCTCACTTGCTTCACTCGGGGTTTGTCCATGTGCTGCCCAAGTCATGGGCATAATTGGTGATTTGCTCGTCACCATTTGGAAGGGGGTGGACCCAGTTGCGGAATGTTTCGAGTTGTTATAACAAAATTTGGCTAACTCCAAGTGGTCCACCCGATCTTGTTGATCCACCGCCACATAATTCCTAAGGAATTGTTGGATGACCAAGTTCACCCTCTCGGTTTGTCCATCGGTTTGGGGGCGGAAGGAAGTGCTCATCTTGAGCTTTGACCCCATTCGCTTCCATAGGGATCGCCAAAACTTGCTTGTGAACTTTGGGTCTCGATCCAAAACTATGTCCTTTGGAAGACCATGATGCTTGAAAACATGTGTGAAGAACAACCTTCCTGTTTCTTGGGCTGTGGCCTCATCCTTTGTGGGAATGAAATGTACCATCTTGCTAAATCGATCCACCATCACCATGATGGCATCAAAACCCCTTGATGGGGGCAAGCTTACCATGAAATCCATGGACACACTTTCCCACAGCCCTTCCAAAATTGGTAAAGGTTATAACAAGCCCGCTTGCTTCTTGTTGAGGGTCCGATTTTGTTGGCATGTCAAACAAGTCTTCACATACTCCTTCGCATCGTCTTTCAAGTTGGGCCAATAGTAAGACTTTTTAAAGAATGTTATGGTGCATTTTGCACCACCATGGCCCGTAAGCAGTCCATCATGACATTCCTTCAAGAGCAACTCCCTCACCCTTCCTTCCGACACATAGAGTCGTTTTTGTTTATACCATAATAGTTCATTTTGCAAATGGAAATGGGACTTGGTTCCATTTTGAATGTTTTGCCTTACCTCTTTGGCAAATGCATCTCGACGACTTGCTAGTCGGACTTCCTTTTGGAGTTTTGTCTCTCCCACATACACCACTTTAAGTTAGTGTTTCTGACTTAGCGCATCGGGCACCACATCCTTCCTAGGCTTGTGTCAAATATCCACATTGAACAAGGCCAATGTGTCTTGCCATCTCACTTGCTTTGTAGACAACTTGGGTTGAGTGGCAAAGTACTTCAAGGTCACATTGTCGATCCACATAACCACATCTTTGGAGCCTATGTAATGGCCCCAAGTTTTGGGACAATGTATGACCACCCACATTTCCTTCTCATGTGTTGGCCACCTTCGCTCTATCTCACTCAACTTCTTGCTCTCAAATGCCACAAGTTTTCCTTCTTGCATTAGGACTCCTCCAATTGCAAAGTCGGAGGCATCAGAATGGATCTCAAAATCTTTGTCAAAGTCGGGCAACTTCAACATCGGCGCCTTCACCAAAATACCTTTCAAGGTCTCAAAGGCTTCGTCGCATGTTCTTTCCCATTTGTAAGTGACGGTGGATTTCTTCAAGAGGTTTGTCAACGGCGTGGCTATCTTCGCAAAGTTCTTAATGAACTTGCGATAATAGGAGGCTAATCCCAAAAAGGATCTTAAGGCCAACACTGACTTGGGTGGTTCCCAATCCACAATTGCCTTGACCTTGTGATCATCCATCTTCAAACCTTCTTGAGTTCTCCTATGCCCAAGGAAGTCCACTTTCGTCACCTCAAATTTGCACTTCTCAAGCTTGGCATACAACTTGTTTTCCCTTAGCCTTTGGAACACCTTCCGGAGGTGCTCCGCATGCTCCTCCAAGGAGCCACTATAGATCAAAATGTCGTCTATGTAGATGACAACAAAATCATCGAACCATTCCCGGAAAATGTTATTCATGAGAGTGCAAAATGTGGCAGGTGCATTGGTGAGCCTAAAAGGCATCACCAAGAACTCGTATGAACCATACCTTGTGTGGCAAGCGGTCTTTTCTTTGTCCCCTTTTGCAATCTGAATTTGGTAATATCCCGAACGTAGGTCGATCCTACTAATCACCTTGGCTCCCGAGAGACGATCAAATAGATCATTGATCCAAGGCAAAGGATACCGGTTCTTCATCGTTGCCTTGTTGAACGCTCTATAATCAACACACATTCTCAATGTCCCATCCTTTTTGTGAACAAAAAGGACGGGTGCCCCATATGGTGATTTGTTTGGTTTGATATAACCTTTCACGAGCAGTTCTTCGAGTTGAACCTTAAGCTCTTTCAACTCCTCATGGCTCATTCTATATGGGGCCTTGGCGAGAGGTGCCACTCCCGGTACCACTTCGATTGCATGATCAATTCATCTTTTCAGGGGCAAGTCTTTGGGCATCACATCCGGGAATTCTTCCAAAACTTGCTTTATGCACTTGGCGGAAGTCACCAACTCAGTGGCTTCCTTGGGTTCATACTCATCCAACACCCGCATAACACACATCATGCCATAACTTCCCACGCATTTTCTTTCCCAGGTTTTTCCTAACATAAAGTGGATGGTTAGCCCACCCACACAAGGCATCTTGTGCACCTTCACTTTCACAATCCCACTTTTGGAAGGAATCCTAACTAGTCTATTATGCCTTTCTATGAGCACATTGTTTTGGGTGATGAACTCCTGAACTCCATTCCCAAAACGTAATCCATTCCACCCAAGGCGGAAACCAACAAGTCCACCTTTCGTTTCCAATTCCCTAGTTGGAGAGGCACTTCTTTTGCTTGTGACGTAATGGGATGGGGAACCCCATCCGTGAAATGCACCTCAATGGGTGCCTTGAGCTCCTCCAAGTGGAGCTCCATCCTTTTGGCGCTTTCTCGTGTTATGAAGTTGTGAGAAGCCCCTGTGTCCAAAAGACATAACACATCTCGCTTAGAAATCTTCCCCTTCAAGAAGATAAGTCGGTTGCATTCAGCTTGGGTTAGGTTAGCATTGAGGGCAATTACCTTAGAGCCTCCCTGCCCCGCTTTGGACTTGGGACAATCTTTGGAGTAATGCCCCACTTCGTTGTAGTTGAAGCATGCTCCCTTGGGCTTCCCACTAGCATCTCCCTTGGGTTGGCTCCTTTTGAAAAGAGCCCCCTTCTTCACGAAGTTCCCCTTGGTTTTGAACCCCGCACCTTGAAATTGTTTGGGCTTATCCTTTGTTGGGCTCCCTTACCCACGGTTCCATTCTCTGTCATGCCTCGGCTTCTTGTGAGGGAACTTGTCCTTTTTGAACCCGAATTTTTCACCCCGCCCCACATCTGAGAAGCCCTCCACTTTTGTGACAGCTTCGGATAGTGAGAAGGGCCAATTTTCCTCAAGTTTTCGCTTCGCCCAAGTTGGAAGTCCCATCACAAATTGGCACACACGATCTAACTCATGCATGTGCCGGATCTCAAGCATTAGCTCGGAGTAAGCCCTCACATATTGCCTCAAATTTTCATTTGTGGCATTCACAAGGTCACGAAGTTTGCACCTCGAGATGTAGTCGGAGTTCCTTGGGAAAAATTTGGTCTCAACACGTTCCTTGAAAAATTCCCAAGTGTAGCCATGGTTCTTCCCTTCCTCTTGTCTCATTGTCCTCCACCACGTGGCGACATAGCCTTTCAAGTAGGACTAGGTAAGCTCCACGACGGAGTGCCGTCCAACCTTGGCGGCATATAAATAATCCTCCATTTTTGCAAACCAAGTGTCCATAACCTTTCGGTCATGGGCACCATCGAAGTTCCTGGGTTTGGCTAGTTGGAACCTCGCATCCTTGGATGCTCCTCCTTTGAAGACCGCCACCAGTTCACTGAAGTTGGGCCTATTCATCTTAAGGAGGACTTCCAATTGTTCTTGGGTGAATAGGACCGAGGTTTGTTGTTCCTCTTCACTTTCGGGCTCATCTTGGTCTCCTCGGGTTCTTGGTTCCTCCTCCCCAATTGATTCTGGTAGGATTATTCGATCCTCGTTAGGTTCTTCCAACATGGTCTCTTGAGCTTGCTTACGATTCTTCTTGGGTGCCATCCGAAACTCCCAAGAAGTGACCCAAACTCAACCGGAGCTCTAATACCAAGTGACGCGTTGCCAAGTCCCTAGTTAGCCCCAAGTTGGGGCTAAGCCTCTCAAGTTGCGAAAATGTGAGGGACTTAAGGCACACTCCCAGCTTCCAGCACTAAAGGGGGGTAAGAAGGGCATGCTGAAAGCTTCGAGATTAGACTGGGAAGAAGGACAAGTTACTTAGTTCATCGGTCCTGCATTCAAAACCAACTAACAAGTTGGTTAGTATTTGTTCGAAACACTCATGGTGTTGGGACAAGCCACGGGCAACCTTGGACTCACTTGACTCACCACGGCCCGAACTCGAGGGAAGCCACCACCTTCTGCCATATAGTATTTTCTGCGTCTCACTGCCGCACTTGCATCCGAATGGCACTTTTTCCCGGGACTCCCAAAGTGGAATCCCGAAACTGTCCTGATTTGGATTCATGGGACTTTGGGCGTTCATAACTTCTCACCCTGACTTTGGATTGGGACGAGGTCTAAAGCAAAGTTGTAGCTCTCCTCAAGAGCTTTCCAACAATGTGTCGCACTCCACCTACACGCACTGGGATCGGGTCGATTCCCGACTTTTAGTGGTTGGGAGTCAAACTAGCAGTTTGACTCCCGGCCCTTTTTTTGACCATAACTTGTGTTACTGATGTCCAAATGACTCATGCGAGGGCATTTTGGACATTTACACTTCAAAAACATTTCAACGGTATAAAGAACACCTCAATGCGAGGTGTTTTGACCCCTACAATCATGCTCTGAGTTTTCGGGAATCCCGAAGGACCCTCAAGTCCCATTTTCGGGAGCGTGAGTGACAACCTCACATTTCCTTCAAAGTGGGGTTGCGACAGTAAAACTATAGGACTTATAATATGCGATAATGTCAAACATATATTAATCAAAATACCTAATGCCAATATGACATGACAGTCCTAAGATAGAAGGCTAGTGGCTTTTATTTTAAGCATTTTGGTTTGTGATTTGAATATCAAAAAGGTCAAATTAACATCTAAGGAGAATCAAAGTTTAATATTATTATGAAAAGATGCCATGTGGAGGCCAAAATTCTTAAATCATAGGGGTGAGTACAAAATATGGTGAATCAATTATGATGGATATTTTAGTCCATACAAAGTCCATTCAATAATATTAACATGACAATCTATTATATATGAATTTTTTTTGAATGAGGGATTACAAGATGGTTAATGATCTAATAAAGTCCATGTAAATAAACCCCCAACTAAATAATATGTTAAGAGAAAAAACATTAAAATTTATCATTTTGAAATAAATGTTTATGATATGGACACTTAAAAATAAGGTCCAAATTAAATCACTTAAGAAATCAAATATATCATTTGGTTAAGGTGTCTTGAGTGATTTTTTCACAACTATGTTTATTGAGTTCTTATAAAATGTTCAAAATACAAATCATATACAAAGATGCCCCTTAAATGACATAATTAAAAAATTAGTACATATTTTCCAACTTCAAAAGTTCATTAATATTATAGTTTCATAAAAAAATATTACATTAAATTATATAGATGTCTTCTTATTGAAGTTAACAATCTTAAATCTAAGAATAGAGCACACCATATGAACATTTTGTTCTCACACATGTCGATGGCATCTTTTCATATGATATGATGGATGATTCTTCTTGTATTCCAATCTGGCCATTTTGATATTCTACAAAAGAGCCAAAAATCAGTCTTTTGGAACCTAATACCAAGACCAGGTTGGTGTGAAAGTTTAATAAAAGATCCCATACCAGTAACACGCTGTTATGAATTTTTTTTTAAAAATCAATACCTTGATACCAGCTGGAATGTTCAAAAGTTGATGCCCACCTAAGTTGGAAAAATCCACTTGTGAATTTAATGCACTTTTGTAAGGTATTCCTGGATTTTTTAAAATATTAGAGGAGTGCACCTTTTATCTTTCAATATTACCTCCTCTAGGTGCAGGGCCCTAGGTATAGTTGCGTTGTGATCTATCATCACGCCACCAAACTTGCTTTCTGGATTACAATTGTTTAATTCATTATTCACATCATGCTTTACGCCGAGTGCACCTGCACAGGAACAGGTGTTTTCAAAATGTGAGTTTAGGGTCAACTACACCTTGCCAAGACCCTTTATTTGGGGGATTGTCCCAGCCTAGGGCGTTATCATACACTTCAAAATGTTCATCAACGAAAATACACACCTCCCCCAAGCCAGTTATTTCATGAAAGTTCCAGTTGTGGCCTTTACCCTCCACGTTGAAACCTTCAATTAAAATAACCTCAAGACTTGTGAAATTCACAAGTCCTCATGTTTTGTCTTTGATAATTGGGATAGATTACATCTCTGAGACAAATGTCGACAAGATTATAAAAAGGACATTTTGTCTTCGTATGGTGTGATGAGCGCAAATGTAGGTGAGGCAGCAGGAGTGGGAGGCACCTTAGTAGGTGCAAGAGGTGTCTTCTAGGCATATCGTGCCTCCTCATGAGGAGACAATATTCAGGACAGTAGGTATATTCGAAGCATACCAGGAAATGTGGGACGCTAAATTCCACCCATGGAGCACTGTCCAGCGCCCTTTCTGGGCTTGACAGTGCAGCGTTGCGGAGAACCGTGTGGTTCTGCCGCAGGGTTTGACTTTTTGAGTGCGGAAGTTATTCAATTAGTTTTCTCAACCCTTGAATCTATGCCAGTGGTCTGCGGCATGTTCTTACGTGGAAGGTTCAGCTTTTGAATCCGATAATCTGCTGCAAAATATAAAATAGTTCTTTAATAAAAAGCAATGTTCTTTTGAAGAATTGAAAAAACATGTAGAACCATGTTGCACGGTTTTATGCAGAATCATGCAGGGCCCAGAAACGTGTGCAAGAAGACAAGAAAAACAAAAACAATAGCCGGACAGAGCTCCATTGGGGTATGTAGCGTCTTGCCTAGGAAATTAGTCTGCTGTTAACTTCATTAAAAAAACTGAGAAAATTCTCTGCCGGTCATTGGTCAGCATTTTGGGAATCCTAGAGTACAACAGGGACGATCCCCCAGAGTTCAAGGTAGGTCAGACATCAAACTGCCGTTCTCGAATCTAAAGTGCAATGGCCAGGAGAAGGGAGAATTTCAAATACCCGGATCCGGTGGTTTTTTTGGTCTGATTTTTCAAATACCCCAAAGAAGGCTGTCCTAATTTGATGCTGTTTCAAATACCCAAAACCGGAAACTATTAAAAAAAATCAAAGAACCGCCCCCACACTGGTGAAGAGTACAGCCTAATTAATAATTACCATTGACATTTTGCCGTCGGGTCTTTGTTTCGGATTTTTCAAATAACGAAAAAGCCTGTCCTTTGATGCTGCTGTTTTTTTCAAATACCTGAAACCAGAGGTTATTTAAAAATTCAAAGAACCGCCCCCAGACTGGTATAGAGTAATGACTGCTTGTCATATACCATTAATATCTTGCTCCAATCCGGAGATGACCAGTTTCGGCGGACGCGGGTACGATGGCATGACGTTGACTTGGGTCAAATATCAAAACATTCATCCCACACGGACAAGAGAAGACATCGATTGAGGTCCATAAAGCGCCGCGCCAAGTTTTGACCTGGGGTTGTGAACGCCCGCTGAATGAGTGCGTTGATTAATTACGACGGCGGAGAAAACGACGTGAGGACTAACTTACCGACTCGTTTTTTACCCTGCCTGGTGGTTGTCAGCGAGAACAACGACTTCCCGCTGCTTATATAAACGTATCTACTCTCCAATATCACCACCAACATCATCATCCTCAGAACGCCCTGGGCTGCATCATTCATCCCTCGCTCTCGCAACGCTCGGAGCCTTCGACCATTTTTCACACTTCTCACTGCATGCTAGGTGTGCGCTTGCTCAAATCTTTCGATTCTGATGATCAATTTTCCCGCCGTAGGGGACGTACTTGATAGGCTACATTAAGCTGAGCTCAGTTTGTTTTCGGAGGCAGATCTACAACCGACTATTGGATTCCATCCCAAACCTGTAAGTTGCAGTATGAAATATTCCGCTGCTCTTATGTCTGGAGGCAAAGTTCTGGCGCGTGACTTACTTATATCTGGGACTTAAGTTAAAGCTCTAAATTAGAATGTACATAGCATTCTTTCGGAGACATATGTTGAGGAACTAGAATGAACAACGCCCTTCCAAGTTCGTGTGTAATTGTTACCCAGCAGTTGCCACTATGTCTAAAGATCCACTGAAAAATTTCTAGTATTACAATATTATGAGAATATTACGCTGAGGCCGGAAGGAAATCTGACGGGTTGCGCTGCATGTGGCAGGTACTGGGCCATTCCTTTAGAGCAAACCCATTTATTTATTTCGTGAGAACGAAACCATATTGAAGGCCTGCTGGTGGCCAGCTAAATTACACGATCTACCAGGTCGTTATAAGACTAGAGTGATAGCACGATGGCTTCACACCATGAGGTAAAATTCCTTACAACTTTCTCTCGACATTAAAATTAGCTCTCTAGATAAATGCTCTCGAACTATATATAAAACGCCGACAATAATCACCTTAGGTATCTAATGTGCTTAATCGCAAGAGTTGAGCTCCAGTCATGAGCTGCGGAGGAATCTCACTTTTCATCATTTAGGTGGCAAGCTGGCGTGGTATAGGTGTTGTCAAGGATTTGCTAGATCTAAGTATTTCTAGGCTATCGTCTTGAAGTTAGCCAAAGTCCACATGAGTAACAGGAATTATATTTGGAATTGGTTGGAATTACAGTGGTGGGCATACGGATCAAATCAGAATCAATATCTGGACACCGAAGAGCTTTCCAGCACACCGGTGAGCCTCCTCATCCCAGATTCAGTTGAACAAATCATCAGAATGAAAAAGATAAAAAGAAAACTTTGGAGTGAGCAACTCAGAGGCGCTAATTGTATGTGCGCTCATGTGCAGATCTGTTACTCTCATATAATAGAATCACACAAAAGAATTATATATGATGCTAAATTGTACTGTTCTGACATCGAGTCCTTTTCAAATTGTGGTACAGATATGCATGGAAGTCTATTTCCCGGGTCTTGCAAACAACAGAAGTCTACAGGATAAAGTTCGCAAGACATGCAGATCAATGGATAAGTTCCAATCTCCTAACGTATATATAAACCGACCGGTCAAAAATGATGAACGTCTCGCTGAACTTAGCTGCAGATCAAACACAATGGAGCTCAATGTGAGCATATTATAAATTTGTGAAAAATATAGCGTTCATCAATTATACGATAAATTACTGCTTCTGTTTTCAGCGTCCCGAAGGTTCAACTGGAATCATCATGCATATTAAATATGCTGTAAACATGTGATAGAAGAGAAGGGACCACAGTACTAAGGTGAAAATTCCCGCGTACATCAATATGCTTGGGTGATCCGAGCCAAGTTATGCTGAGTACGCCCTGCCACGTTAGTACTGGTCCTTGGTAGTCTTTCAAGGATTACATCATGTGGAGCTCTTCCCTCTTCACATCCTATTATACCAATGAGGAACTCTTCCTCCATTTCATCCTGCATTTTTGAAACGGGATGAGTTTCACTAATGCACTCTGAATAAGAGACAAATTGAGTGATGAATCCAGGACCTAGTTGTAGGTGTTGACCACCTGCAGCCTCCACTTCATCAGCAGTGCTGGATATCTCTTCATCAGCAACTCTGTTAACCTGGTGAAGGGCCGGTCACCTTCAGGGTGTCGTACTCCATTAGTTGAGATGCTGAAATCCTTCAGACTTCCCAAAGAGCATTCCATCTCCATAACAACATCTGCCAGAACATTATCAGGAGCACACTGTTCAACAATCTCCCGTTGTTATCTCAGAACTGGTCCCTGTTTCCCCTCATGCAGCGCTTCCATGATGTCTTCATAAGCATTGCGTTCGGTGCCATCCCTCTACCTGCCGTTTAGCTCAAGAGCCCCTTTCATCCTGCATCATTGGACTCTTGCCCTTGCAGTAGAGTGGTTCAAATTACACACGAGCAGGCTGAGAGATTGGTTAATGCATCACCAAGTACTTCCAAAACAGAGGTTACCTCCAGCAATAGTAGTGGCAAAGGGAAGAGCAAAAAGTCACCCGGGATCCAGCTAGCTAGCGTAAAAAATTTCAACTGTAACAGCTCGCTAGCTTTCAAAATAACCTCCAGCTCATATGGAGTTCTGCTGCATGCATGGATATAATCATGATCTGATTATTTTGTGTGTTGTCATGCCTTATATTATCGCAAGTTTGGATTATTCAATTTCCGGAAGTGTAGTATCCGTGTCAGGCTATCCCTGCTCAGAACACATGGATGAAATTATGTGCTCATGGTATTTGAAGCGCTAGACGACGGAGCCAGGCTTGCTTGAGCTGGTAGAGATCATGGTCAACCTCCAAGCTCAAGCTGCGAAGCGGGAAGCTAAAACTAGTCCGACTGGACCAATCTGTAGTTAGACATCATTGCCGAATCATGGAGTCATTCTTCTCCAGAAACATACATTCTTCCTCAGAGATCATGCCACAAAATCGATGGAGTTTTGTCGTCTCGGACTGAATATACCCACAGTGACCAGCGCTGATCAGGCTCCGATCATAAGTTAATCAGTTCAAATTTGTGCGATAGATACGTACAGCAATTTGTACACTTGTCAAAAAACACACATTCGGGGAGCTGAAGTCATGTCCTTCCATAGGGGACCGCCCCCTTGAAAATTACTTACTCAGAGGCACTCTACAAGAAAGCAGCTAGTCGTGCGCTGAGTTATTTTTCCTGGCTAAATTCAGTCAGTTGGTCAAAAACTTTTGTATTCTGGCTAATGTTTTTCACAAAAAAATCTCTAGGAAGTCAAGGAAAATGATTTTGTTTTGGGGAAAAATCGTCATATTTCTATATTGGATTCCTAGCATTTAGCCTTGAAAATGTGAAGGATGCTTAAACTTTTTAGGCTGTTCATAGCCAAATTTGGCATTTTTTTAATAGAGATGATTGCCAATTCATCTACATTGGAATAATGAAAAAAAAAGAGGAAAAAACACTGAGACTGAGTGCCCCTTATGCAGCACAAAGTGCACAAGTACCGGCTACAACCTTGTCTGCAAATGGAAGTTGCACATTGACTCTTAGTCCACTCAAGATGTTAGAAAAAAAGAAATTCAGACCACCAATCCAGCAACCCCAGTGGCCTGAGAAAAAATCTTTAGGTTTACACGTAACTCTATTCTGCTGAACATGAAAAAAAGTGGTCCCTTTCTAGCATTTTCATTGGTCCTCTAAAATTCTTCCAAACCTACCAAACCCTATTACACATTTAACTATTATTTCACTCAAGATAACTAAAAAAAATCAGACCACCAAATCTAGCAATTTCATTGTCCATAAAAAAATTTCTACACATCTACACACAAGCCTATTCAACACATTTCCTACATATTAGGATACTAATACCATAACACCCATCTCTCTTTTTTTTAGTTATCTTAATGAACTAACGGTTCTATGATGTAAAATGAGGAGTTGAAACCCTAACTTGATGATATAGTATCATCAATTGTCAAAAGCAAAATATGACAAAGCTTTTGGTAGTTGATGATAATGGGAAGAGGAGATGTGGATGGTTGGCTTTGTATTTTTTTTGTTTTGTTTCTTGTGAGTTGTGGAGTGTGATGTTTTTATGGTAATTTGGTGTTTGAATAACATTCAATGGTGTTTTTGTGGACTTGTTGATCATCATATGGGTGATTTTGTGTGGTGTGGTTGCATTGATCCTTTGTTGGACATCAATTAAGGAAAAGCTTTAGCTTGGATAAAAGGTCACAATTTGAAGATGGCAAGGAGAGTTATTTATATCTTCAATTTTTATTTGCTTTGGTAGATTATTGGTTTACCATTTTGTGTTATAACTTGAGATTATATGTTCTATTGTTTATAAATCTATTTACTATGGTAAATTATAATAGTGAATTATGTGTTTTATATCTTGGAACTCTAAAATAACAACATTCGACAAAGGATATAAAACATATAATCTTGGAGATATTTATGTTATTTTAAATACCCTATGCTATTTTATGATATATTTTATATTATTTTAAGTTATCTTAATTATTCTAACTTATACTTTAAGTTATTATACCCTAAACTATTATATGTTAATCTACATTAAGATATTCTACTTAGCTCCACTTACATGAATATGAAAAGACAAATTGACATGGGCATTTCCATAATTTGGTTAAACTCAATTTGGTTTGAATGAATTCACCAATTTGTATTCAATTGAATTCAATTTGATTCAATCCAACCAAATTCAATTAATTCACTTCAATTTTCAATTCAAATCAAATTTAATTGAGTTGCATTCACCTCAACTTGCATTATGCATATTCATTCAATACAATTTTCATTCAAATGAAACTTAATTTTCACAAATTCAACTTATTTTTTCTTCACTTCATTGTCAGTGGTAGTGAGGAGCAACACGAATCCCAAGTTGCCAAGTTGTAATATCAGGCAAACCTAAACGTCTAAAAAATTGAACTAAGTATTATATTACTCCTCCAATGTTTAGGTGTTCCAACAAAAGGGTCAGAAGAAATTTCAACTCTCAAGAAGCTGGGTTGCATTATATGAGATCAAGCAAGTTGTTGGGTTGCATTGAGATCAAGCAAGTTGCATCATGTTAGAATCAAATTGAGCAATTAATCAACTGAGGGCCCATTGAGGGGCATTAAATAAGGTTCATCCACACTAACAAGAGCCAACTGTGCCACTTTGGTGAGTGTAATTTTAAAATATATTCTTAAGAATATTTTATTTGTAAGTTTCAAAAATATTATAAAAATCTTGTGATCTGAAAAAGATATTGCATTACATTATTATATAAAAAAATTAATTACAAATGTAACTGGTAAATTTATGTATGTCAGACAAGATAATCTCGTCTGAGTCAGAGAGAGCCGCTGGGAAGTACCTAAATTTAAGGCTCTTCCTGACATCTGGAAGACATCGACCGAGCTGTCAACTCCACTAGAGGAATGAACACAACTAGCTAGTTCAGTCCAAAAGTACATATATAAATGTCTGTCAGTATGAGGTTTCCAAAAGAGTGCAAAGACCCGGCATTTGATCACCATGAATTGGTGTTGATGGTCTGGAAAATATTTGTCAGCTAAGTCGTGAAGCTCTGGAATCGTATCTCCTGAACATATGCAAGATTGTCTGGCCGTTCAAAACCTCCTCATCATAGCCTGTGACATAAACCACATCTCCGTATTGTTCGACGTCATCCAACTCTGCAACCATAAGTCATGACCCAACGTGTACCTCATCAGATAACCAGCCAGATTACGACCACAATAGCCAAATGGCGGAATTTCGCAAATTGGCGAATTTTTCCCAGACCACAACAGTAATTTCATTATGTGAGTTCACAAATTGAATTCATTTTTTTTTAACAGAAGGGAATAATTGCATTCATTAATACTTACGCAGGGTCTGCAGGTCTCTTTTTAGTTTAGCGAAGCTTCGCTCATCAAGTCTTGCTTTGAATTTCTTGGTTATCTGCAACCATCAGATGATGAAAACGAATATAAATCGAATAGTATTATTGTTTCTACGACCCAACGCATGTGTCATCAATATGATTTTTTTTATTCGCATACTTGTAATTATGCAAACAGAAGCCCTCCTGAGAAGTCCTTTTTAAATTAAACACTCTTTATTGTACCCCAATTGTGAATGAACCCATTAATTTGCAACTTGTTGCACCAGCAGCTAATATGCAACATTGTATGAATTCATCACGTCATGTAGGTAGAAGGCAGCTACTCATGAAAATGAACTAAATTACGTGATCAGTAATGACCTGAAGATCCCCGCAGGAATAATCAGTATCAGTTAATGTGCACAAAAATGATGAACTGACAGATGATTTATTACCGGTTCGCTTGAATATTCGTCATCCCCAGACAAGTAGCTGCTGGGACCAACCGCATCCTGAGATCTCCACGACCACTATATACTCCAAATTGCACAGTTGCACCCCGGCTCAGAATTTCAATTCAAATTGAGAGAGTGTGTGTGTGAAAAATGATCTGGAAGTTACTAGACGTAATTGTAACCCGAACAATTCAACAAGGCAACTCGAAGATGTGAATTTAATCCGGAAGAGAATTTTACCTCGTTGTATGAGCCCATGCTGCGTGCCGTCAACTGGATTGAATATATGTGCGAAAGTGTAACTAGTGGTCCTTATCCAAGATGGATTGCAGTTGCAGCTCTTCAACGTCGATTCTTACTACAATTGCAGCACCTTCAGACGCCAAAAGAATAATTAATAACGACACTGCGGGAACATATTAAACAGAAATTGAGTGAATTTATAGAGCTTTGGATTGCATGACTAAATCAGCTCGTGCAAATCTAGCCTTGGACTCATGTGGTGATGACATCGAATCCAAAGACTGTACTCTAGCTGCAGCTAGCTAGGCATTACTAGAAATAAAAGAAACTGTGAACCAGTCATTATATATATATATAAATAATTCTTTGCTTGAGGCTGATGATACAGAGATCACCATCAATCCTCTATAAAGTATACAAGATGAACTATGCTGCATGGTCTTGAAAACCCATCAACGTTTCACCACAATATGTACCAGCTCAGCAGCATGATTTCCTGTTAGCTAGAAGTCATGACAGAGTAGCAAAAATTGGGGATCATCTATATTAATGATCGAGATAATCCCTCCTAGCTTATAGAATGAACAGCTTTGAACCAACTAAATGATCGCCCAGCTGAACCATTGTTCCTTACGTTCCTAACTATGTCGCAGGACGTGTGTTTGAACTGCAGCAAATCTCTAGACAAAATTCCTCAAGGCGAGGTGAATTCTCAGTCCTGATCACACCGGTCATGATGATTTGTCCCTTACCAGCTTAAGAAGATTCTCGGACTCCTGTAATAATCAGCTGAGAAACTAGAATCGATTATCTGAAACTGCTGAAGTGCTGCTTTGGAGCCGATTTCTTTTCTTGTGGAACTTAGAAGTATAGAAGGTTTGAGCGCAGTGGATATCCAGACTGATTGATTGATGGATGGTGTCTGGGCTTGAGTGACATTTTTATAGCCAGGAACACCAGCAGGAGATTATGTGTGAACCTGAATTCAAACCACGAGCCGATGAACCCATTATCGAAATATGTGTCAACCTTAGATACTGTGGTCTCACCCATGCGAGGAGGCTGCATACCTTGAGACATCGAACTACAGCAGCTAGTCTTCCCAATCCAGAGGCGCGTAGAATCGGCCCTCATCCAGCGACCTGCATCTGTCGTACCACGAGCACGAAGATGGACGCTAAGGCAGCAGCCGCTCGTCTTTTGGCCTCGTTCGCGGAACACGGTCCCCTCTTCCTAGCCTGGTTCCTGAAACACGGTCCCCTCCTCCCTAGGTTTGAATGGGGTCTGCTCAGCAGCGGCTGGCTGCATGGGGAGAATTTCCTTTTCTAGAACAAAGCCGTTCGTCGTTTTTTTAGGTCAAATACCGTTATATTTGTCCACGTGGAATATTCTCCCCACCGCTAAGAATTATTTCTGCTCTGCAGACTTCAGTCATAGCCAAATTAATTTTGGCTATACATGAAAATTTTAAAAGTTAATAAATACAAGAATCCTTTTATATTCTTGGCTACGCAAAGGGTTTTCATACAACTCCCTGTGTGCAATGTGGAAAGTTCTCAGTTAAATCCCTGTTAGAAATCTCTGCTGGTACCAATGTCAAAGGGAAAATTGGTTTCTCACAATAAGTGCTTTTCAACCAGGGAAAATTTCTCAACTGCCCTTTTGACATTGGTTGTGAATGGTACCATTGTAGACGGGATAATTGAACTTTCCCTGGCATGCTAGGTGAGAATTTTGCTACACTCACTATGTCAATGGCATAATTGAACTTCCCTTGGAAGTCTCTGTGAGAATTTTGTTACATGTGTTTTTAGTCTATTCTTTAAGATAAGATTAGGCAATTTTTCTCTCACGGCAATCGTCCAGGAACTCCTTGTGCACTTACTGGAACACCTGTTCTAACAATACGGTGATTAGGATAAAAGGTTCCTCAAAATCTGGCGAATTTGGGCCATTTTTCATTAAGAAATCCTTTGGACAGGTCGATATTTCGTGAAAATTCCCCAAAAAGTACTGCTCTAACTTTGAGAGGGTGAGGAGTAGGCCCTTTCCAAGCTTTAGAGTCTAGACTGTACACCTGGTAGGCAAACCTATAAGGGATAGGCCATACCCTGTTCCACTTTATAATCCGAGAGACAATAAGTAGGGTGTCAGGCAGGGTGAAACAGCACTTACACTAGTACCTTCAACCTTTCAGTTGAGCGAGACCCCTTACATACTGAACATAAAATTGGAGCTCCCTAAAGTTCGGAGCCCACAGTTGGACTTCTTTTTCCCCAGTGTGAATCCCCCATCAGAAATCCTGGTTTAGTTTAAGTATGGGATGTTAATAATGTTCAGCAGTAACCCAAGAAAGAGTGAGGTCTTTACCACGGTACCAGTGTAGGTGCTGTTTCACCCAATGCCAGTCTCCACATGTAAGTAGGATCCAGGGAAAATCCCCCTAATGTCACCTTTTAAATCTGTGGAACGTGGCTGGAATCCCAGATATTGGAGACTTGCGGCACCCTGGTGGGCTGGGGGCCTTTTGAACGAATCCTACTTTTAGCTACCTACCAGACAAACCAGATAAAGTGCATTGGCTGACCAGCAAAGCACAAGAAATGGGTCACCCAGAAGGACAAATGTCACCAAAAGTACATTTATCCATGACCTTTACATACCAATGGCTAGTCATGAAGTGGTGAGTCTATCGTAGGGTCAAGCCCTCGGCCATGGGCTTACCAGGCCTGCAGGAGTTGGAGTGTGGGCCCTTATTCTGGTAAAGCCCATGGTAAAGGGTTAACAAGCATAAAGAGCTGAGCCAAAATTTTTATTTTCTATTAGGGTAGAACAGCCCATGAGCGATCACTTAAGCGTTCAGGGCAGGCTGGATCCAAGTGGAGGGCCCTGTTGTTTTTGGTGTCCAAACAAAAACTTGAACCCCTCTTATTGGCGCATCTAGGATACTATAAATCGTCAAAAACCAATTAGAATTGAGAAAGCTATGGCCCTCCAAAGTAGGAGGGGTCAAGAACTCCAAAAAACAAACCACTAAACATTACAAAGCCCATTCCCACTCACCCAAAAAATTCCTTGTATGTTGCTCTATGGCTATCAAAGTTGAAAAATGATTTGTAGAATTGAAGGTGGCCCTCCTATAACACTTTAAATTGTTTTAATTGAATAAAAAATGAGAAAGTTAGAAGCTTTGAAAATAAGAGGGGTCCAAAGACAAGGAAAAAAGAAAAAAACTTGTTTTGTGAGTTGGAAATCTTATTTTTCTTCTTGCTATTTTTCATTACTCATTTTCCTTCGCACTTCAAAGATGATTTCTCAAGCTTAAGGTAGTGCTCCCATAACATTTTAAATCACTCAAAATGAAGCACAAATGACAAAAAAGTTTTAAAGAAATGATCTGTGACAGGGTAATGATTAGTCATGCCACCTTTGAAAATCACAATATTGATAGATGATGAGGTTGTCATTCATGGTCATTCCATTGAACTTGTTCTCAAACTTTTATGTAGTATATGGATTTTTATGAATTCAATTTACCCACCCCCAAATTTTTCATAAGATTCAAATGCGAATCCAAAGGTGAAAACAATGGAAAAAGGAATTAAAATGCACTCCCTAGCTCACAACATTTTGGGAGTAAAAAGAGCGTGTTGGAACTTTGAACTAGGGACTAAAAAGAGTGACAAGTGAATCAACTATTCACATGGGCCTGCACAAACTACACAACAAGTTGGTTAATGTGTAGTTGTAACACTCTTAATGTATAAACGAGTCACAAACACACATGGATTCATAAAACTCACCATAGCCCGAACTTGGGGGGAGCCACCACCTTCCACCTTACAACATTTTGTGTGATTAGCCACAAGGGATACATCCAAATGTCATTTTGTCATTTGGGAGTCCCGAAATTCCCAAAATTAAGACTCCCACAACTTTGGAAGCCAATAACTTTTTGTGAAAACCTCCAATTGAAGTGAAGTCTAAAACAAAGTTATAGCCCTCGTCAAGATTTTTCCAAAAATATGTGGCACGCCACTTGCACATAAGTAAATCAAGGTGATTCCTGACTTTTAGTGGTTGGAGGTCAAGTTAGCACTTTGACTCATGGCCCTTCTTTTGGCTATAACTTGTGTTTTAAGTATACAAAATGGGACATGAGGTCCATTTTAGACATCTATGTTTCAAGAGCTTTTCAATGTTATAAAAAACTTTTCAATCTAATGAGTTTTGACCTTTGCAATTGCTCTCTAAAAATTCAAAAGTTCATTGAAACTTTAACTCCCAAAGTGGGAACCCATTTGGGAGTATGTGGGTTCATTCCCTCACACCCTTCTACATTCCCAAGAGCATGGAATGTGACTCCTGGGCTTCACTTTCAACATGTACCTTTGCAAGCCTTTGCTTTTGTCACAAGCCCAAAGCCCTATGGTGACATAACTTGTATTTTCAACAAAAATACCATCCTCTAAATGAGATTTGAGAAGGAATGCAAAAAAATGATATTCATTTTCCAAATTTTGAACTAATGAAATGCAGGTTGACTAAAAAACATTGACGTTGACATCAAAAAAATGGACAAACTCAATGTCATTATCAAGTATTTTTTCATTTTCATCTCAACTTTAAGGACAATCAACACACTCATGAATGCACCAAACTATTTATCTAGAAACAAATAACAAAAAATGCATAATATTTATGGAATTTTTTATTCTCATTTCTAAGGATTGAAATAAATGTTCAAAATGATTAATCATATTAAAATTTTCCATAAAGTACTCAAGATAAAGAATGAAATTTTTCATAGAGATTTAAAACAAGTTGAAATGAATAAGTGAGCATTGAGTTGCTTAATTAGTTTGCATTCAAAATGAAAAAAAAAAAATTGGACTTTCACAAATGTAAAAAACATTTAATCTTGGATGTAAGTTTAATGCAAATTTTGAAATAGGCAACCAAGCAAAATTTTTAAATCTCATGTTGAGTTTTGTTATTTGATCAAAACAAATTTAAAACTTTATGAATAACACCAAAGCAACATTTTTTTAATGGTGAAAATTCACCAAAATGCCAAAAAAAAGGGCTAGCGAAAGCCTTTTTGGAAAAAAAATGGATTTAAAAAAAATCGCCATATTTTGACCTCAACAAGGCACAAGATGCCATTCATGCAATGCATGGCATGGATCCATTGCTACTTGCATTGCAAGGTACACACCTATCATCGTCACATTTCCTAAAACAACGACCCATTGTCACTATCTCCCACTTACTTTTATTAAACGTCACCAACTTCATAACAATGTGAAAGTTTCCATTGCCATCATTCAATGAAAAGGAGGAGACTTGTGTTGGCATACACACTATCTCCTCCATTTGTTTTCAACACATTCTCTTATTAAATCATTTTATTCTTTTTGTAAAACTGTGGAGGTTTAGTGTTCAAACTTCAAAGCTCTTCAAGGTCATTGATGTTTTAGGAGGCTACTCTTTGAATGTTCAATGCTACAAGTTGCAACATTCTCACTTGTGATGCTACATGGAGAGCAAATCGGTGATTTGATGGTGGCAATGCTAAGTGATCGTTGAACATGTAGTTGAAGGTTAGACTTTGGAGCAATGGACATGGTGTTGAGACTCCTATCCAATGACTCTTAAGATGTCTATAGGGTAAAAATTTGCAATTTTCAAAATAAGAACTTCTCAATTTTCAAGTTCACCTACCTATGTAATTTACTACAACATTGTTTGCATTATCAATCCTTCTTTAAGATTTCAACTCCCAAGGGTTTAGGGTTTAGGGATTCATCACCTTTCTAGTTTCAATTTGTTCATGCATGAAATAATATGTGCTCAACACAATGCTGCCTTTGAAGCCTCCAAATTTTGAATACAAACTTTTTTTTAATGGTTCTTTGCCTTCAACAAATGTGCAATTTGATTCAGGGTCTAGTTTTGCATCATCAAGTTTACCTAATGTGACTTCTTTGTCTAGATTTAGGTCTAATGCTAGGTCATCAAGTTTACCAAGTCGTTTTTCCACCTTTGCATCATCAAGTCAATTAGGCAATGCCCATGGATTACATGTGCCATGTGACCCCACTAATGCATCGACCCTTGGTGCTTTAGGTTTTTCCGAACTAAACACCTTGGGTGCTACAAGTTATGTTGAACTCCAAAGCACCTTGGGTGCTATAAGCTCTATTGAGATCTAAAGCACCTTAGATGTTGCAAATTCTAAAAAAAATTATAGTTCTTCAAGCAAAGTTGCTTCTAATACTCAAGTTCCTAGTTCTAGGGAACCAACCAAGAAGAAAAATAAAGAGGTAGAGATTAAGAAGGTGGTGTACTTTCAAGAAGTGAAACATATTTTTCATATGCTCAAAATTGGTCATGGGTTTGCCATTTTTCAAGAGATGAAAAATTGCCACAAATTGGACACATGTTTTTCTTTTTTTTGCTTTCCTTCCATTGACCACCAACTTTGCAATAAAATTTGAACTTCAACTAACATAAGCCCTTTCATTTCTTAAGTGTTTCCTACCATTGTTGATATAAGACTCATTAAGCAAAACTCCTAGATGAGAAATTAGTGCTTTCCTTTTTCTTGCATGTTTTTGCAAACCATCCAACTTAGGGTTTAGAATTTTGTCCTTACCTTCAACCAAAGAACAAACCTTGCAGTGTATCATCTAAATTTTGCTTGTAAGATCTACCACAAGTTTAACCCAAGGAAATTAGGTAGTTCATTCTTTTTTTAACATACTCCCAAGAAACATTGGACAAACTCAACTAGCTGGGGTATGGATACAGCCATGCATAATGTTATTTTGAAACAGATTATGTTGCTAATTCAATAGGCTAGATTCATTTTAATCAATTGTGACAAGGTCACCACTTTGGACAACCAGTTTAGGTTGTTCATGTATATATTGTTGAAAATTGGCGTAAGGTTCCAATTTTTTTGAATTTGGAAATAATTGTCCATGGAGGTACATCTGACAACCTCACTTCTGCATTATTCACTCTCTTGTTATTTTTGGTGGGATGTTAAAAACTAAAATTGCTAACAAAATTGTTTGTTTTGGGGTTAATAGTGTAATAGTCTTCCAAGGCTTGAAAACTAGTGTGGCTATCTAATTGGTTAGCAAGCATTGCCTTTTTGTTGTAAGGATTCACTATATGGCACACCGATGCAATCTTGTTGTTTAAACTATATCATCCTTGACACTTGTTGCAAAGATTGAAAGTTTTCTTTCTTCTATGTACACCTACTATAACTAGTCTGCAAAAAGGCATTTGGAGTGCACAAAGTTGGCTGAAGTAATTGAGTCAAGGGGCTTGAAGATTCTAAAAAACATTTGAATTTAATGGATTTCAATGCTAGCCCCTTCTAAAAGACTGGTATTTGAGTATAAGTTTATTATCATGAAAATGTCTGAAAATCTTCCTACTAATCTTATTGTTGCCACTAACTATGAATTGCTTTGTGATGTGGGAACAATGATGGGACTAACTTGTATGTGGCCTATGTTGGAGGTAGTGCAAAGCTTGAACAAACTTGCTCAAAACAAAGATCGTTTCATTTGTGATTTTGTGGCAACTATGAAGCGAACAAACTTGCTCAAAACAAAGATCGTTTCATTTGTGATTTTGTGGCAACTATGAAGCTAACTCAAGTTGATCTTTATGACCTCTATGTGGACACTTGAACACCATTTTTCACATGATTAGTTCTAGTATTTTGTGGATTTAGTGGAGTTTAAATCTGATATGTTGCCAGTAGTTTGGTATGTTAAGCCCACCACACAAATGGACTATGTTGCTTCTTATTTCAAGGAATAGTTTAACATGTTGCACAAAATTGATAAGTGCATTGGAGTTGTGTCCATGTTCACCAAGGAAGATTGGGCAGTTGTATGCCAAGATGTGAAAAACCAATGCACTTATGCTACAAAGGGTTTGATACTTGAACTTGACATAAGGTTTCCAGCACAAAAGCTTATGAATGCAACTAGCATTGTTTACCCTTAGTATTGGGTACAACTAGAAACTACCTTGATGTTCCCTGCACATCTACATATTTTTAAATGACATTATTATTGCCGGAGATTAACTAAACCAAATGCCAAATCACATGCAAGTTTATTGGATCATGTGTTGCTTGAGCAACAGTCTAGTACTTTAATTCTAGGTCATTGAGATTTCAAACTTTACCATTTATTTTCAATTATGTCTTTTATTTCTTCATTTTTTTCCTTTCATTTTGTTTAGCCCCTTTTTTTTTGGAATATAACTTTGTACATTAATATTCATATACACATTTAAAGCAATTTCATTGGTTGCGATAAAATGACATGGATCACAAACTTTGGATGAAGTCAAGATCACATGGGTGTGAAAATGGGTTAATTTCTTGAAAATTCATATAGGATATGATGGGTGCAAAAAATTCAAAAAAAGAAAATGATTTTTTTAGTTGACTTATTGAGAAATTATTGGTGAAGGAAGAACAAACATTGAGCATTAAATTTGAATATGATAACTAATGATATTACCCCAAATACAATGATATTATCTCAAATATAGTGCATCATCCAAACTAATTTTAGAAGATTCATTAGGGAAGAACTATCCATCACCGAACACTACTCTATCATCAAACACTTCTTTAAATCTTTCTCATATGTGCTTCATTTTGAGTGATTTAAAATGTTATGGGAGCACTACCTCAAGCTCTAGAAATCATCTTTGAATTGCAAATGAAAAGGAGTAATGAAAAAATAGCAAGATGAAAAATAAGCTTTCCAACTCACAAAACATGGTTTTTTCCTTTTTTTTCTTCTCTTTGGACCCCTTTTACTTTCAAAGCTTTTAACTTTCTCATTTCTTATTCATTTTAAACAACTTTAAGTGCTATAGGAGCACCACCTTCAGTTTTACAAATCATCTTGGAACTCTAATAGTAACTCTAATAATAATAGAGTAACATACAAGGAATTTTTTACGTGTTCAGGAACTGACTTTGTAACATTCGGTGGTTTGATTTTTTGTGTTCTTGATCCCCTCTACTTTGGGGGGCCATAACTTTCTCAATTCTGATCTGTTTGTGATGATTTTGAGTGTGCCAAATGCACCAATAGGAGGGGTTCAAGTTTTGTTTGAACACCTGAAACAATTTAACTCTCCCCTTGGATCCAGCCTGCCCTGAGCACTTAATTGTTCGCTCACCAGCTATTCTACATTAAAGAAGATGGTGAAAGGACCAAATTAATGTCGGTTTGCTCTAGCCCACATTCTAAAAGTTGACTTGGTCAATAATATGAGCAACATTAGAAATTGATGCCCAATTTTACACGATATGATTTTGTGCTATGACTACTATTTGCTTCTCTCTTGCTCAATTATTTGAGCAGCTTTAGAAATTGACTCCCAAGTTTATGTGATATCATTTTGTGGTATGACTATTTTTTGCCATGAAATCTTGTACATGAACTCATTCAAGCGCTAAAGATGTTAAATTAACTGTCGGTCCTTAGTCCTTTCTGCAAGCAATACAAAAATTCTGCATGTTTCTTTTTTTCCTTCCCTGCCTTTGGCCTGATCCATCTCTTTCTCAAAAACTATGGATGATGCCCAAACACACTTTGGAGCCATGTTATGCATGGTTTGGGGACTTGTAATGGGTTTTTGACTTGGAATGGACATCCATTACAAGCCCAAAATGTACACAACAGGACCAAAGTGTATAATGGGTAGCACTAAGATGTGTCCAGGTAAACACATCTTGTATGGGCAACGAGTACTAGTCAAGGGAAAAAAGCAGGACACGGTGCTTTTGTATTGCCCACAATACGGACCCATAGCTGATTTAATGGCTTCCCTCAAGCACATGTTCCTGCCTCAGCTGACACTATGTGCTTTTGAATGCTAATCTACATGTGATCATGTTTGCATTGGTGTCATTTTGACCATAATTGCCTTTTCATTAGACTAAAATACAGTTGATCTTTCAAAATGTTATCAATGTAAACAGAGTTATCACATCAACAAGCCGGAAATCAAGCCAAAAGTAAATTTGGTGTTTGTGGGGGCGGGAGGGGGGCATGTGCTGGCAGAAAATTGTGGCTTGAAAAATGTCTTGACCTCCAAGCCAAGATATCCACCAAGGGGCACAAAACTGAAAGCTAAGTTTACAGGGTCTGGAAAGCAGCACCACCACCAAAATGTGTCCGGCCACCTCCGCACACTTCTTGGACGGGAAAGTGGGTAGTCAGGGAAAAAAGAAGCAGCCCCTACTTTTGTAGGGCCTGCATCAAGTATCCTTAGCTGATTTAGGTCCTAGGAACCAATTTGGACTCATTTGAAGCAAATTGAATCCTTGAGTTGGACACTAGATTGCATCTTGGTTCTTCAAACCATGAGCTCTCCTTCTAGCTTTTTTCTTGGTTGGAACCAAGTAATTTCCCCTCCAAAACGGTGCCATGTAGGTTTAGCCTGGTTTTGGTCATGAGGCTGTGGGTCTAATTTATGACTCTGATCCATTTGGATTGCTCTATTTCATTGGACCCTGGACCTTGGACCCCATCTAAAGTGGCGCTTAGTGTCTTCCGTTCAAGTCTGGCGGCAGATACAAGCTGTCACGCATGATTGAGCAACAGCCTTCCACAATCAACTCCAATAAAAAGGAGTTGTGACTGGCACCTTCCAACAGGTCAGTCACCAACTATGTTGGGGAGTGGACACCAGTGTGGGCCGGGTATTTGTCTTTCTTTTCTTTTTTTTTAATAGTCGGGTCCAGGTATTAAAAAAATTAAAGAACTGCCAGGGTCTAGTTCTTTTATTTTAGGAGATTTAAAGAGTCACCTGGGTCCAGGTTTTTAAAATCCAAAGAGGGGCAGTTATGAGGTGGGAGCAATGGTTAGAGTATGTGATTAATCGGGTATAAGGTCGGTGTTTAATAGAAACCTGGATGGGCACAAGCAAGTTCTCTTGTGAGAGTTTTTGGAAGACCCCCTTAAAAACACATGTCAAGTTTTTAATAATCTCTTACAAGGTCAGATCTTTGCCAGGTCTTTAAGCTTTGACAAATAGTCATGAATATTTTAAATGTACAAGGCAAAAGTTCTTTCTTTTCAATCTAAAAGTAGCACAATTACAAGTTTTGAAAGCAAAGTGCAAATTAAAATCTTAAAGAGATTATTGTCATGGTTGCCATTGAAGCAAAAAAAAATTACAATCCAACTGTTGGTTAAACTTAAAATTTATAAAATATGTGAATCAAAATGTGAAGGTTTTTATTTGTCATGTTTGGTGGTTTTAAATTTAAGGCAAGTCTTGTAAATCTTTCCATTCCATCTTCCATTTGGCCATTGATTTGTCACACACACAAATTTCAAATTGGAAATATAAAAAACAAAGATACATATCAAACATACACAAAACATGATATACAAACAAATCGTAAAAAAACACTAGACACAAAAAACAACATTGAAAGTTCCACAAATTTCACACACTAATGACATTGATGGTAACATTTGCTAAAGACATTAACTAAAGACATAATTGACACTATGACTAATTGATTAATTACTTGAGAACACAAAGACAAAATAACACTTAGAATACTAAACACACACACACACACACAAGACACTTAAACTTAAGACACAAAGACAAAAAAAAATAAAAAAGAAAACATTTAGACTTAAGACAAAATACAAAATGATAGAAGACACTTAAGATGCAAGTGCCACTACAAATTTTAGATAATTATGAAACACTCACATAGTGAAATGGAATCATAAAAGAGTTGCCCAAAACCCATCACTTGGCAAATGTTTCCATTCATCATCTTCAACCTAGCATAAACACGGACAAATCAGCTCCACATAAAAAACATGTAGAATTAAGAAGAATCATACAAGTCTAAAATTTCATTGTTGACTTGGTTTTCAAATTCAACTTCCAGCTCTACCATCAAATCACATTTCATCTCACATGCAAATGCAACATCAATGGGTTTCAAATAACCAATATGTGAATTAGACGGTCAATTTTGGTGGACAAATATTAACTTGTCCATATTTTCCATTTGAAGACAACATCTTTGAAGTGTAGTCAAAATGCGAGCAACAAAAAATATGCATTATGTCTCCATTTGACTAGCTAGGATGTCAAGTACATGTCACACTAGTATAACAAGGGTTGAAAACCCATCTAGTTTGCAAGCTCTCTTCCAAATTGACATAGAATGACCAAAGCTTTCAAAGGATTTATAAGCCGCCATTTGAACTGGTGCATGCCCTTCTACTGCCACTACATCAAAAATCGTAATTGAAAAAAAGCCCATCAAAATCTTCTTGCAAGGTAAAAAAATCTAAATCATCTTTATAGTTTCAACACACAACAATCCTGCTAAAGTGCAGTGAAGATATTGAACAAAGTGTCATCCAAAGTACTCAACCTCCCTTCCAAATCGACATAGAATGACCAAAGCTTCAAGGGAACACATATGCCCGCATTTGAACTTGTGCAACCCCTTCTCAGGACTTTCCACAGAAAAATGTAGTTGAAAAAACAGTCAATAATATCTTCTTGGAAGGTTAAAAAAACCTGAATTATCTTATAGTTCAACACACGACAATCATACTAAAGTGCAGTGAAGATGTTGAAATCACATATTTTGCTCAACAATGGAAATCGGCAATCCTCTCTGTTCCTTTGCATATGCCTGTTGTGGGCAGGAAACCACTAAGCTATCTGCTTGACAGCTGTTGAAGGCTCAGCTATGGCACAGGCCATGAGCTTCAAAGCACCTTTGAAATTCTTTTGTGAAGCCCCATTTCCACCCATTCACACACAATACGTTTGCCAAGTCATCCACTGCCTTGTAGGGCCTTTACCTGCACTGCCTTGTCATAGATAACTCTGGCATTGACAAGATCATCATGAGCTTCATCAAGTTGTGCAAATGAAACCCATAGTGTATGTGGCTTGCCCACAACTTTAAATGGGTCTACAGTTCTAACAGCTCTAGTGAATCTGAGTATTTCTCATGCAGGGTTATCAACAAAAAGCTTCACATGCTTGTGTCCATACTGATGCACATTGTGAAGATTCTGTCTCAAATGAACACTGCTCACCATCTATGGTCTTTGATTCATCAAATCTGCAAAAGACACACAATGCTACTGCAGTCTGTGACCACTGATAAGCCTGTCTAACCCCACAGGATCTGCACATGAAATTTTGTGACAAGAAGCAACCCCCTGTTATAAGGCAAAAGGCTTACCATGCCCATGCTCCTCAACTTTTATACATAAAAAACCCTGTAACTCAATGTAGCCTGACAAAGAGATGGAGTCACACTTCAGTCAATGCAAGGAGAATCTCACACACCCTTGCAGAGCTCAGTGTGGAAATGTTGGGTTTCCTGAGTCTAGTGACAGATTGCAAGTTATTGTGCAATGCAGACTGCTACAGCAACTCAATTCTGCTTCAAGAAATATTAAACATAAACATACTAGAATGACATATGGGGAAGGGCTTTATAGCCCAACTAGAGATATGAGGCCTTAGTTGTAATGCTTTTTCCATACCCTTCCAAAATACTAAACCCATTTCACTCTACTACTTGTGGACTGACTTGCATGACATCCAGATATCCAGAACACGGCCCCTTCGTCCCTTCCCTGCAATGTGTTCCAAGAATCTGCTTTGAAATTATTACTAGTCATGACTACCTCAGGGGAAATCCCTCTTTGTTATTTGGGAGACCTTACCAGGTGGTATTTCCCACTCATGGGGTTGCCACCCATTTCTATGGAAGATCCTGTGTGAGCAGGCCTTATGGTGCAGGAGATCCCACTCACACAGCCATTACTGTTGAGGGAGAACCATGGCTGTAGATCATGGCCACTCCTCAGTTGTTACACCAGGGAAGGCACTGCTGTCAGGGTATTATGCACTGGGAAGAGAGGCCAAGTTCCCAGGGCATAATACCCTGACAGCTGTGCTTTCCCCTATACAGATCAAGTTATCTTTGGACAATAGTAGTGACAGCAGGCCAGTGAAGAAAAGAACTAAACGATAGAATCCTCCTCCACAGAGAGAGGACACCAAAGGAGACTATAATAAGTCTTAATTGTGATCTTGAATAGCAACAATTGAGCATAGATAGAGATTTGATGAGCTTCATATTGGTAACAATGCAGCTACTAAGTGAGAGCATTGTGAGTTGGCTGCCACACACTTAATCTTCTTGCCCATTGAATTTGCTCAAAGCCAGAAACAAAGGCCCTGCTGAACTGATTCTTTGTCTCCAACCCAAAGACATGTAATCATTCAACATTCAATCTTGCAAGGCCTCTGCCCACAGGACTGCAGTAAAGTATTTTCATCTCATAAGGTAAGGAAGAGAATGGATGTGAATTTCAGGAGTGGCTGGATTAAGGTGTATGACAGCAATTATGTGGGATGCAGGTGTGCTGGAGTAATTGTCATTCACAAATGTCTGAATGGTGAGCAGTCCTCCTGGTATGCTTCATGGTGGTAGACTTTAGGATGTGAAACTCACTGAGGGAGATTTATTAAGTGCTGATTCAGACATTCTGTGTAGGTAAAACTCCAGGGTGGGGCCATTTGCAAAATAAAGGGCCTAGGATGAGGCCCTAGCTAAATCCAGCCACCCATTTTGTGAATGTCCCCCACCCTAGGGCTTTATGAGACAAACATTATCATGAACATAAAGCACTAACAGAACTTTCAAAGTTTATTTGGAGCACACCTTTAAAATCTAAGATTCACTTGCCTATGGCAGAGGGATCTTACACTAAAAGAGGAATATTTCGTTCTGAAATGTTAGTCTGTACAAATCGATCAGGGGAGGCAGTTGCTTTATGCTGGCAAAGGCCCTTGGAGGGTGTAACCAGCATGCAGGCACCACCTTGGCTGTGGCCTCAAGTGGTACCCTTATTCTGGTAACACCCTGAACCAAGGGCCTTACCTACCATGGAAACCTTCACAGGCCATGAGGTGTCAGAGGAAGAGGGTTCTTATGCCTGCTCCCTAAAAGTGAGAGGGATTTTACACCTATACGTAGTCATAATTTCCTTCCTACCCTTAAGGAATAGGCATAAGATCCCTCCTACCAATTAATACCTATAAAATGCCCTCCAAATACACTAGGAATTCTCTACAAGTGCTTTACAATCACTGAAGGGAAATGTGAGACTGCATTTGTTCATAAGAGAGAAATAGGAAAAAATTTGATCTGAGCCAGGACTCAATGGGGCTGTTGGGACTGTTCAGTGTTATGTGACTGTAACCAAGTGAGAGGCGTGTAGCCTCTTGGGCCTGCTGAATAGAAGCTGGTGGTGTCAAATAATCAGAGATCTGGTTCCCTTCCCCCTTTTCTCTGTCACACCAAGAAGAATGGGAAATACAAAGGGACAAAAAACCAAAAGGTAACCGAACAATGAAATAAGAAGAGAAAACAGAAACATAGAGTACTTTAAGAGCATGATCTTTTAAGGACAAAGTGAGCTCTGAAAGCTCCACACCTAAAATTAAGAAACCTTAAAATAATCAATTTCAACCTTCAAAGGTTGGAAAACCTGAATATAAAACACACTTTCTTAATCAAACATCTAGTTTGAACAAATAGAAACTTTAGGTACTTTATCTTCAGAAGACTAACTATTTTGCTAGTCACTTGAGCTATGAAGAACTCTTCTGAGGTACAAAGCATTCAGAAACTACAAAATTGACCATTCACTGCTCCAAAATGGCAGGATTTGAAACATTGCAATCCACATGAGACATGTGACTCATGTAGATAGTTGATCCCTGCATATTCTGTTTGAGGACTCTGCATCAATATAACAAGGATGAACAGTTTTCCCAGGCCATACATAATTATAGAAAACATATTATCTGCTCAGCTGATGCCAGGGTTCAACAAAGAATACCTCTGTGAAATGAGCTTTCTGACACTGGGTGCATCATGAAGTGTCATCTCTGTGAAATGAAGCTTCTAACACTGGTGCATCATGAAGTGTCACCTCTGTGAAATGAAGCTTTCTAACACTGGGTGCAACATGAAGGACACCTCTGTGAAATGAAGCTTCCTAACACTGGGTGCATCATGAGTTCATGCAACATATCATGCTGAACACCTGCATCATATATCCAATAGTGTTTTTCTGCTTAAAATTCTTTCAGAATCCTGTCAGAGGAACTTAGTTCTACATGGAACCAAAGCTCATATCATTCCCCTCTCATCAACAGGGTCAAGGAACCTGAATTGTCGAGAATTACTTTGTCCAACACTGTGCATCTAAATAGGAGCCAGAAGCCCATAATCTATCTCCAGTAGCATCCTATATCAATCAGCTCCATGAGTAATTTCACCATAACCCTAATTGCCATTGGAATTTCCTGTTCTATCTTCCCCTCTATGTAGAACAAAGAATAGAAAAAAATATAACCATGAATAAGAAGGAGAAAACTAAAAGGAGAGATGGTTTATTTGAATAATAACAAAACATGTGACAACTTTGCACTTGTGCAGGGGCCAACAGGACGTGCATGATGGATACTTGCACTCTTGCAATGTCTGATTGGATTCTTTCCCAGACCCACTTTACTCATTGAATGGAGCAACTGGAAGAACCAAACAGCAAATGCCAGATTGGTTCTTTCCCAGATCCACTTTACTCATTGAACAGAGCAACTGAATAATGTGACAACAACAGATACACAAACAGGTAAGGAAACTGTCTGGAATAAGCTTGCATCAAAACCAGCTTGCCACATAAGAGTGCATCACTCTCAGAGAAAATATTAGTTGCACCAAAAAGTTGTTGTGACTTTTGGGTTTCTCCTTGTTCTGGTTATAGAACTCTATAGACCACCTGTTTTAAATGAAAATAACAATTGAGAAGAGCATAGATTAAGCTCAAACATTTCATCCCATGGATGCTGAGTGTTGTTAATTGCAAGATTTGCTCCATCAGGTAGGAAGGCCAGTCATCTATGAAGAAATCAGTTTTTTGCCTGATGTGTCCTCATATATGCATTTCTTTGCCTCAACTCATTCATCTGCATTTTTACTTCTACCAGCCTCAGAAGGAAGGAAGTAATCTTAAGCATGCTAATACTATGGACATTTTATTTCCAAAGATTTTGTTTGTCATCATCATAGATCCTCCACATTCATAACCCTAGAAGACCCAAAAAAAATTTAGCAGAGACCTAATTGTTCCAAAACAGCATCTAATCATTTTGCACATTCTCTTACTCAGCACACTTGCCACCTAGACAGAAAAACCTTTTCCTCAACATCCAGGCTAAAAGACTTGTGCAACAGACAACAAGAATCATCTCAATCAAGGATTCGACACAATTTGATTTCTCAGGGACACAACAAGACCCAGCCTCCATACAAAGCCTGTTTCAACATACTGAATGTTGAGCAAGAAAAAGGCATCTATTCAACGAAGACAGAAAGCCCCACATCCACAAGATTGCTTATATCCATGAGCCTCCCTCCTGTTGTATATGTGAAAACACTCAGTTATACATGTACTTCCTGAAACCAAAGGTGTGAAAAAACCTATTTGTGAGACTGGTTCAAAGCTTGCAGCCTGCCAATGAGAGCTCCAATGTTGCCATTGAGTGCATTCAAGCCCTGCACGAGCCGGTCAAGCTTGTTATCGACCCCCTCGATCATGTGCAGCTGCCGCCTCCTTGCGTCCTCCACACTGGACCCTGTTCTCTCCATCCGCTCCATGTGCTGCCTTAGTAGCTCCATCGTCAGCTCTGCCCTAATATTCAGAGCCTCCTCGCGCTTCTCCGAAGCTTCAAGTTGAATGCTGATGGCCTCCTGCATCTCCCGCACAATACCGCAGCCTGGGTTGTTGTTATGTTTGTGGCGATGATGATCGTGATGATGATCCAAATGTTCGCCATCTTGTTCTTCCTTTTCACTCACGGCACGCTCTTGTGACATTTCCCGCATCTCTGCGGAGTCTGAGGAGAGCTCGATCTCAGGCATCGGAGCAGCGCTCTTCCCCGAAACTTCGAACCACACGTCGAAGAATTTGGGCTTCAAGAGTTCACGAATAGCACCAACAGCTTTCCCAGGGTAGTGATGATCAGTCTCTGCTGCGCGCTTCTCCAGCTTTATCTTGTACTTGGTGCATTCTCTCCGCACCTTCCAGTACTTGCTCTCGCACTGGTTCTTGGTGAACTCTCGTCGGAACCTTTCTCGCATCGTCTTGATGATCGGGTCCCACTTCTTCTGGTTCTTTACCTTGCCTCGGCTCTCGATCCAAAGACGCCGATGTACGTCGTCGTATGTCTCGAACAGGTACTGCACCATCTCTTCTGTCCAGGGGACCGCGGTTTCGATCTCCTTTCGCTTGCGTTTCCTTCCTGCATTCGTGTCCGTATCCGAGAAAATCTCCGTATGTTGTTGTTGCTTCTTCCCTTCTTTCTTATGCTCCCTCTTGCTTCCCTTACTGACGCTGCTGTCAAATGGCTTTTGCTCCTCCAGCCGCCAGACCTGATGCGGCGGCTTCCGAAGTTCGCCATCATTCCTGTCGAGGTAAAGTTCTCGCTCCCTCCTGACCTCATGATGCTGCTGCTGCGACAGCAGCGTCTTGGAGACCTCCCCATGGTTCCAGCTCAAGCCATTCTCCAGCGAATACTCACTCTCTGGACCACTGTCGTCACCGCCGAAGACTCCCGCCGAAAACACGGCGCCATCTCTAACCAAGGAAGATCTACGCTTCTCCTTCCTTTTCTTCCGCCTTCTCTTCACTTCCAGCTCTGGAAACTCCACCAGTGAACCCAGGACAGGGCTCAAACCCGCCCAGGAACTGCCGCCACTTCCACCACCAAATCCTCCTCCTCCTCCCAAAGCCCCAACCCCGGACAACGAGAGCACTTGCTGCTGTTGATTCTGCATGACCGGAGAAATCTTTGGAACCAAAACGCCATCGCTCTTTCAGAGCCCAAAGAAAACACCTTCTCTGGAGTCCTCCCCCCAGAGCAGAGCAGATTACTAGTCCCGCTCCAAGCTCCCGGAACCCCACTTACCACACTTAATAAAAATTTGAAACCCCACTTACCCGACCATCTTCCCCCCAGAAGCTCGGAGCTTTTAAAAGCCTAATATCGTTGCTGTTGCATCCCGCGAGTTCTCGAGCTCCTCTTATCAGTTGTAGTCTTCTCCATGATGCCCACATAATCTTCTCCTCACGTTTAGAATCTTTTGCTCTCTGAGGGCGAAATCATTTCGGCAGAGAGGGCCACACACACAGGAAGAATGCGCGAAGGGTAACTAGCGATCGAGAGCGAGCGCCTCATCTCCAGTGCGTACGAAATCCGGTGTGTGTGTGTTGCGTATAAGGGGTGTTGCCAGCCTGCCAGCCAGCCAGCCAGCCAGCAGTGCCCAGTTAGAACCGGAGAAGCCACGCGGAAGGCCACCGTTGCTACTGTAACGAAGCTCCATGTGGGCTTTCGGTCCGGTAACTCATTATTATTAAACTCTTCTGTTCATCCAATCACACTATTAGGTTACCCATGGAAGTTTCCTCCTCGCCCATTATCGCACACAATCTCCCCAGCACCTCCATGAATGCATTTCGGACAGTGTAGATGAACAATCTGATGAGACCAGTGTTGTGCAGTTTCTTTTAAAATATTCCAGAATCAGAGAACCATCTTTGGTTTCGGTTCTTTTGGGGAATGAATCAGTATCAAAGAACCGTCCGTTCTGGTTATTTTAAAAAATTAAAGAACGGATGTTGCACTGACCAGTCTTTGACATTTTTGTTTAGAACTGTAGTTTTATGCATATATCAAAACAGGTTCTTTGAATGTTTTTTTAGAACCCACAAGTAAGTGAGTATATACGAGTGTTGGTCTGTTATAAAGGGTCAGAGACTGGTATCAAATATCAAACTAGTATGGTATGACCTAAGTCAAGTACTAGCTTAATATCAATGTGATCTGGAGGGAAGTGAATTGGATAAGGTCATAGTGTGAACACAGAAAGTTTTCAGGTTTTCATTTTTAGATTCAATTATTGTCAACTTTTTGCGTAGTGACAATGGAAAGTGTTCCATCATTGTTTGTTTCTCCAATATAGCCATAGCCATAACAATTTCAAGAAAACATGTGAGGGAGAGTAAGAGGATTTGTTTGTTTGTGTGGAATGCACAACTTATTGGTCAAGAGTCATTGTTCCACAAGTGGGGGTGGTTTAGCAGCTCAATTGGACTCAATCAACATTGAGAATTCTGACCTCAAGTTATACCTCTATAAATTTAAACATTAGCATGTCCCTGGATGATCTTGTTTATGTATCATTAGGTAGCATCACTTGTAGTAAGATAAGAATAAGCATCAAGATTGTGCCTTTTGGGGACTGATACGTCAAACTCTTGACATTTGCTCTATCAAGTATGAAGTAGGAACAAAATGTTAATATTTATGCGTACATCTCTTATGTGATGTGTATAGTCAATAACATTAGAATCGGCATTTCTATGGATAGTGCTTGTGTTGTGCATCATCTTTATAGAAGAGTTTTTCTTCACTCTTCTTATGGTATGAGAATGGGTTGTTATATGGCACTGGTTGAACTCATATGCAATAAAATATGACAATAGTTTCAACAAAACAGTATGTGGGCATCTAGTGGAGATGAGTTTAGTTGAATAAATGATATCACCCAAGACATTCATGAGCAACAATTAATCATTAGATTTGATTACCTAATAAGGCAACTTGGACATCAAATAAGAGCCTTAATTTTGCATCTATTGGGATTTGGAGTAATAGTCATTGTAGGGGTAAGTCTTAATGAAATTTAGATCAATGATGTTGTAGTGGAAATAGTTCATAATGGTTTTTACACACTAGCTCAAGTCTAGGTGAAAATAAGAAATGGGATAGGAGGATGGGAATCAATTGCAAATCTATAGAGGCAATATCATTTCAACTTATACCTTGTGTAAAGTATCATCTTCAATTCTTGAAAGAAAAAATAGGACACCTAGAATAGGAGACATTTGGACTCCCAAACTTTATACATCACCTAACCATTTTACTAGATTCTACGTACTAAGTATAAGGGATTTGTTTCATATTAGAGATCGCATTCTTAGGGTGGAGCACATTGGAGTAAGATCTCACGTAATAATCTGGAGGATGTGGTGGGATTCAAAGCAAAGGTGGCAGTGCCAATTGGAATCCACAAATGAACAAAACTTTTCTCTCCTACCTTCTAATATTCTACCTTTAAAACCAATAAGAAAAGGAGACCAATTTGATTTTTTGGATTGATGCCTAAAGTTGTATATAACAGCTTTAAAGAGTAAGAATCATGTAATGAGTTACAAAATTTGATCTAGGGTTATTGAATTTGATGATATTGGTTTTCTCAAAGAGCTAATCATTGAGTCTCTAATCATAAGAGTAATTGGACTCGCCTCACTCAAAATTGTAAAGGGTGGGACCATGAGGATGTCAATGAATGGGCAAAAAAACTAACAATGGTTGTCAAAATACAAGATCTTAATGTAGACAAACTTTTCAAAACTATAAAGTTGAACTAAAGAGAAAGAGCCAAGGAGTGGTTCAAGAAATTGAACCCAACTCCAACTGATTGGACTGAACTATGTATTCTAATAGTATAGAAATATAGAGATGTTAATGTAGATGACATCCGAATGTAATTTAACGCCATTAAATAGGAACCCAAGGAAAGGGCTCAGAAGCATTTTGAATTTCTTAAAAAGTTTTTTTAAAGGGGCAAAATACAAGATGCAAAATAATGACAAAGATTCTTGGCCAGGTTGAGGTCAAAAATCCGCAAGTTGTGTTGTAAACACATTAATTGACATCGAAAAACTAATTGGGGCTATAGTAAAATTGGAAAGGGTGAATTGGGCAAGATGCCCTATGAACCCTTGAAGGAAAAACAAGAAGATGGAGGTTATGAAACTATGATAAAAAAACAAATCAATGCATTGAATAGCACATTGATCAATTTTTTTAAAGGGAATGCACCTGATGCCGATGCTCATCTTCTTTTAATGCCTATGGGGAATGCCAAATTTGTAGAAGGGAAGATCATTTAGCCATTGCCTATCCAAAATTGAATGAATCATGACCAAAATGCACCAAATGTGGTATGTCACATAAGACACAAAATTGTGGGATTAAGTGCATTTTATGCTTAGGTTTGGGCGATTATAAACAATAGTGTTGGAAGAAACCAAAGGATGAGAAACTACCCTTTGGAATAACAAATTTTCTAGAAGTGTTATTGATGATGATGAAGCTACAATGCAACAATTGAACAAGCTATGTGGAGAAAAGAATCCATGCAGAAGGAATAGGGATGAGTAGGGAAGCATCTATGAGATTTAAAATATTTTCCCATTTTATCAAAGGAAAGATTTTTCTTTCATTAATGGAAACAATACTCATGATTTCGAAAGAACAAAAACACCTTGAAAGCTTAGTAAAACTAGTAAGACAAAAGTGAGATTCTGAATTTGGGGATAACCAAACATGTGTAGTTTCAACACCTTTAGCAACTCACAAGATTTACATCAACAAAACTCACAAAAGTAAGACATTTCACTTAATGGTGGAAATAAACAACTATGTTGTTGAAGGACTAATCAACACCGGAGTGTTTATGTCAGTGATGGTTGCAAATGTGGTTGAGGAGCTAAGCATAATGCACCTAGTGTCAAGTTTTTAAAATTACAAAACTGCATCAAAAATTATTATGTAAACTACGGGTAGAATTGAAGAAATGATTATTAAGGTTGGCAATGTGTAGTGTAACATGACATTCATGGTCATGGACACAAATAGCTACGACATCTTGTTAGGTTAATATTTCTTGACCAAAATAGGCACCATAATGGATATAGAATGAAGTTTGATACAAGTGCAAAATGGTCCCAGTGCAAATGTACAAGTCCTACCATTAACTATGGTGAACATGTTGCACTGACTAAATTTAGAGCCTACAATCAATGCCATCAATAGCAACCTGGAAAAATTACAAATTATAAAAACCCCATTCTCTTTTTAAATGGATGGATCAATTAAGTAAAATTCGATGACAACCTTTGTCACAAAATCTAACATTAATACAAACGATTATGATTAGGTTGATGCGGGGTACCACTTGGATGAAATAGATATAATTTTTTCATAAAGCCATAAGCAAATTCTGTAGTTGATATCACATGACACTAGTAGAAAACCCCCCCTTTTGTAACTACATCTTGACTATAAAACATAGTTGAAAAGGGTGTTGGAACAATATTATCATAGCAAGAAGGGAAACATGAAAAAATGGTGGCATATGCCAACAAGGGTTTATTTTAGGCATAAAGAAAGTTTCACCCCATGGAAGGTGAATGCTATGCCTTGATATAGGGTATTATACACTTCTTGGACAACACCTACACATAAACCACTTTGTCTTTAGAATAGATCATAACCCATTAAATTGGCTAGCAAATGTGTCAAATGCACATGAATGGAAAGGAAGGTGGATTGATATGTTGCAAGACTTTAATTTAAAAATAGTTCATAGGCCAAAATTACGTCACTTTAATGTAGACGCATTGAGCAAAACCCAGTTAGCAAAATTACAAATGATGATGATTTTAATGAAGAAATTTAGGATCTAAGGACCATCCAAATTGGAAGAAAACTGGAATGGCCTACATTCAAAAAATAGGGACAAAAATATTTGTAACATAATGAATGTCGTTTTGGCATTAACCATTAGTGTTGTGCTAATGACCACCAATTGTACATGGTGGATGTTCTTTTAGAAAAAGGCAAGACCTCTAAGGATTTTGGTGAATAAGAAGATAAAAAAGAAGTAAAAATAGAAGAGGTTGGAGTTTTGAAGACTCTTAAAGGAAGATAAACATTTAAAAGAAAACTACCTCAGTATTATGATAAGCAACAACAATTAGAGTTGGTGTTGGTAGCATATGAGACGTTTAGAAATGATGAAACAAACACAGATGTCACAATATCTAAAGGATAAATGAAAGGATATGGGTTTGATAGACAATAAAATGACATGTAAAGGATGCAATATGCCTGGAGTTACTAAATGAAGGAATGATGCCAGAATCCACTAATGTTGCGAAAGTTAAACAAGCCAAAAAAAGGATGATGAACTATTATTGGCATGACCAAAAACTATACTTTAAGGGTTTGTGTGTCCCAAAACTGGAAGAAAAAAAGCCTATGGTAGTTCAAATGCATGAAGATCTCGGATATTTCAATGAACAAAGGATTTTGTCCAAAATTTACAGGTGTTGTTATTAGCACAATAGGACAAAGGATGTGAACCCAATATTGAGGATGTGTTAGTAGTGCCAAATGGTGAAAATAATTGGGGGTGTTTGATCAAAAAATGAAAAGCTTAAGAGCATACCTATTTGTGAGTTTTTTTTATAAGGTGGCTATGGACACTACAGGGCCTTTTCTTGAGACAAAAGGAGGAAACAAATACATCATAGCAGCTATAGACCACTACTTTAAATGGAATGAAGCCAAAGCTATCCCAAATCATGGGGTGAAAACTGCAACTAGGTTCCTTGAAGATGAAATCATTTGCAGATATGTTGTTCCCAAATTCATCATCATTGACAATGTAGGAGAATGGTAGGTTAAGTTTGATGTAATGTGTAAAAATTACAGCATTACACATTATTTTATGGCACCTAAATGGCCACAGTGCAATGGGATGGCAGAATTATTAATAAATATAATCAAACATGGGATTATAATTGTATTTGCCACACCTGAACACATGGATTCTTAGGATGAACAATTGGTTAGAGTTATGTTTGGGTATTAATGCAGCATCCAAACCAACAGCAAATTCTCTCCTTTTATGATATTGAATAGGCATACACCCCCTACACCATGCCTTCAAGTTGACAACTATCTACAAGCATTAATGGTTGTGGTGGATGATGATGCTAATATGAAAACTACTACAAAATAATTCGTCAAAAAAATGGAATTTGTGGCAAATATCCATGAAAATGTGTTGCTTAATTAGGAACAAACACAAAAGAAATAAAGAAGAACTTATGCCATAAAAAAAGGAAAGCAAACATTTGAAGGATTTGTTTTTAGATAAACAATAGTCAAAATGAAGAAACCAAGGAAGAAGAAAGCTTTGACATTGAGTTGGGAAGGTCCATATTAATTTTTTGGGTATGTAAATGGGAACAATGATGTTCATTTTGATGAGGGCAATAGATTATGCATCATTCAAGATGTTGATGAACATCAATGGGAATGATCACAAAGGGATTTGCATATTTATTATGTTTTGTAGGAATGAATTTTTTTTTAAAGAACTTAATTTTTTAAAGAAAAGAAAGGTTACATATGTGACCTGAAAGGAACTAAATTGAGGTCATAGTGTGAACATAAGAATTTTTTAATTTTTCATTTTTAGATTCAATTATTAATTTTTTTTGCATATTGACGACGAAAAATATTCCAACATTATTTGTTTCTTTAGTATAACTATCGTAACCGTAGCCTTGAGCTTGTAGTTAAAGTAAGGACATGGAAAGGTGTGGGCCGAGAATGCAACTCAAGAGTCACATTCACATTTTCAGGAGTGCGAGAGAGTGTGAAGGAGTGAGCCCACACACTCCCAAATGGACTTTCACTTTGGAAATTAAAGTTTTGAATTTTCAAAGAATGGTTTGAAGGGTCAAATTTCATTGGATTGAAAACTTCCTTATACCATTGAAAATTTCTTAAGATGTAAATGTCTAAAATAGGCTCACATTATTCATTTAAGTACTTACGACACAAATTATGGCTAAAAAAAAGGTTGGGAGTCAAAGTGTCAATTTGACTCCCAACCATTAAAAGTTGAAAATCACCTTGAATTATATGCATGCAAGAGGTGTGTCACATATCATTGGAAAGTTTTTGATGAGGATTACAACTTTGCTTTAAACCTCACATTAATTGGAGGTCTCCACAAGAAGTTATGGGTGTCCAAAATGGCGAGAGTCCAAATTTTGAGAATTGCGGGACTCCCAACTTGGCAGTCCCAAGAAAAACGCCATTTGGGTGTAGCCCTTGTGGCAAGTCACACAAAAGATGGTGGTTCCCCCAAATTTGGGCCATGGTGAGTCTTGTGAGTCCATGTATGTATGTGGTTCATTCGTGCACAAAAAATGTTCCAATTATGCACTAACAAACTTTGTTGTTTGGTTTGTGCAAATTGATATAAATAATTGACACGCTTGTCACTTGTCCTAATCCTCACTCTAAAATTCTAGCATGCTCCTCTTACTTCAAAAGTGTTGCGTGCTAAGGAACATGCTCCAATTCTTTTTTCTTCCGTTGTTTTCACTTTAGGACTCGCATTTGAGTTTCTCAAAGAGTTTGGGGTGCGTCAATAACCATAACCATAACAACTTCAAGAAAGCATGTGAGGGAAATTAAAAGGATTTGAGGATGGCTTGTGCTCGAGCGTAAAACTTGAACTTGGAGCTTTAAGCTTGGAACTTAAAGCTTAATGTGATTTTAATCCATCTACATGGATGAAGATGTCCATAAATGAATGATTTCATATGGATGAATGTCATTTTTCATTCATGATTTGGATTAAATAAATAAATTATTGGATGAAATTCATCCATGATTAGAAAATAAATAAATCCAAAATTATTTATATCCATCCTCATTTGTTGTCCAAGTATTAATATCTCAAACTTGAATGTAATTTAATATTGATTGATAATCAAATTATGATAGTAGGGGAAAATATGATGATGGAACCAAAATAATTAAATTTTTTTTGTTTAAGAAATCATTTCTATGAACAATGTTGAGCAATTTAAGAAATATTATCATGGAATGAGTGTCAATGCCCCCCCTTACCCAATTGTTTTCAACAATATTACATATTTATTTCATTGAAAAAAATAATTATTAAAAAAACCCCATCGTCATCTATGATAATAGGTTGTTTGAAGAAAATTAATTAAGGTGCCTAAAACTGAATTTTAATTTATTTCAAAAACCCATTATCACCAATGACATTACATAGTTTAAATATATTTAAAACATTCAAAACTCATTATTGTCAACAACATTTTTAAAATTAAAAAAAAATCATGGCACCCTCAACAAAGAATGAGAAAAAACCCTTGTTATTGCCAATGACACTTATAAATAGGTTTGAAAGAAATTGTGGCACCTTTAGAAGAAGGGGAGGAAAAAACCCACTATCATCAACGACACTAAGTCAATTTGCCTAGAAAATTTTAATTATTTAATTATTTAATCATTTAAAAAACAACAATGACCATGGGGTGGATGTTACCATAATAATAGTAATATAGTTAAAACATTTTGAAAATAATGGCATTTTAAACCATAGCCATGAAATACATCTACAATGGAGTTTACATTATATTATTCAATAAATGTTATATCATATAAAATTAGATTATGTTTCATGAAACTCTAGTTAATTAAAATTATGGAAACAAAATTTATCCATAAAAGTTTAATGATAAAATAAAACATTCATCCATAATTCTAATGGAAGTTCTATTATTGAAAACATGTAAATTCAATCAATATTTTTCATCCATACATTAGATGAATGAAAAAATCATTCATCCATAATGAAGATGAATGTTTACATTCATTCCCATGTTTGTTTATAGGTTTATTGGTACAACATTCATTTCACGGTTAAATTCTTGGGTTTTATTTGCATGTGTATAAGGGAAAATACAATTTACCACCCCAAGTTCTAATTCTAAGCTTTAGGCTTAGGCTCTAAACTCATGCAATAGCTTGTCTCAAGAGGATTTGTTTGTTTGTGTGTAATGCAGAGCTTATTGGTCCAGAGTTGCACATGGCTGAAGATGAAGTGACATTATACAGGGTTCGAAAAGTTGGACAATGGAAGGCATGATAAAAGACCATATTTGGGAACCAATAAGGCAACTAAATGTTTTCTACAAAAAAACTTCCTTGAGATAGCAAGTTTCTTGTCTTGGTTGGTCATTGTTGAAATTGTTTCCGTTGCACTAGTAATTATTCAGATGTAGACATGTAATGTAGGTAGCAATGTTTTCTATTAGGAGCTGATGTTAAGGTATGATGACAAATTGAGGAAATCTAAGTTGTAATTAGATGGGCATTTAGTGTTGACGCATTTTTGCATGAATGAAAGAAGACTTGTTGAATTTTCTTAATCCATGGGTTGGGTGTCTAAATGAACATTAGAAACCTCAATCGGGGTATTCTTGAATTGGAGAGAATGGGTTGAAGAAATAGATTTGGTAAGTTCATAGAAATGCATTTGTATCCTAAGCTTGCATCAACATCTGCCATACCTTAATGGTTCTAGATACACGAACCTAGTGAACACTAACATCTAAGTTCAGCCATAGGGTTTAGGGATTTCAACAATGAAGTCTTTTTAGTTGGGGAGTTGAGGTGTTTCTTTGCATCATTGCATAATTGGGGATGGTTTAACAACTCAATCGGACTGAATGAACATTGAAAGTTCTAACCTCAAACTATATTGCTACAGATTTAGACATTAGCATGTCTCTGGATGATCTTCTTTACGAATCATCAGGTAGCTGCAATTATAGTAAGATAGGAGTAAGCATCAAAATTGTGCCATTTGGGGATTGACACACCAAACCCTTGACATTTCTTTTATCAAGTCTGTTGTAAGAACAAAATGTTAATATTTCTACATACATCTCTTCTGTGATGCTTATAGTTAGAATCATTAGAATCCACACTTCTGTGGATAGTGCTTGTGTTGTGCATCATCTCTGTACAAGAGGTTTTCTTCACTCCTCTTTTTGGGTACAACAGTACAAGGACTTGAGGTAATACTAGTCTCATACCAATCTATATACCTACTATATACCTGCCATATACCAGCCCAAAATCAGTATTGAGCCTAATATCAGTACCAGGCTGGTATAATTTTTTTTATAAATAGCCAATAGCAGTACCAGACTGGTATCAAATTTGTTTAAAGTCACAATACAGTACCACCTGCTGGTATCAAAATAAGACACCTTCTTTTCATCCACACATAGAGTGATTATCAAATCTTCATCCAAGCCGGAAAGGGTTATGGAATCATTGGGCTGATAGGGAGCCCAGTGTGATAGGTTATGTTAACTGGTGCATCACCTAATGAAACGGAGATTGGGTTGTAACTCACAACCTGCAACCAATCAGTAAATTCTCATGAGGGATGGTTATGCACTAGATAATTGACAACAAGACGCCCCAATTGTGTGCTTTCTACCCTATGATTGGGCATACTAGATAAAGGTTATGGCAAGGAGGCAGTAGTATATAAGGCCAGTCCATACTCAGGTTACAGCCACCCACTGATGTGCTGCCATGTCTCCTGAAAACTGGTTATGGAACAAGTAGTATCTACAATCAATTATTAAAGTTACATATATCACAGCACCTTTTTAGGTTTGGTAGTACATTTTCAGGTTCAGCACTCGAGTGCTGAATAATTATTTTAATTTTCAAATTTCACTTTGGCACTAAAACAAATAATTTATGAAATTTCAGCAATAAATATAGGCAGCTTCTTGGTAGGTTCTCTGAACCTTTAACATATTGAGACTTTTTTCAACATTTTCTACTGCTTTTGTTTTGCAAAAATGGGAAGAAATAATGTTCTACCAAATTATTTATAGGATAGAGAAATAATTATTGGATACCTGGTTTGCAATAGTGGACTAGTTTAGCAAAAGACTCTTAGGCTTTCACCGATGTTCACAAACTTTAGCAAGTAACTCTTAGGATAGAGAAATGTTGGTAGGTTCTTGAATTTTAGCATGTTCAGGTTTTTTTATAGCGTCAGGTTTTAGGGTTTTTGGACCAAAAGTTTTTAGTCCTTTGGAACCGCCATTGAAACCTAATCCAAGAATTGTCTTATTTTTAAAATTAAATTAAAACCTAAATTGGGGTGCTATTCTACATTTTAAATGTTCAGGTTCTTTAGATATGTAATAATTTTGTTGAAAAGGGTATAAACTCAGTCTTTAAACAAGTTATTGCATTTGATTGGTTGTACATAATCAATACTTGTGCTCCACATTGATGTGCATTATTAACAATGATCAACTTTTTTTTTCTTTTTTTCTTATGTTCCCATATGATTTTCAATAGTTCATCATTATTTATGTCAATGTTAGATTTAATTTGAATTAATATAAATCATGGACATGAAAAGATACATGTTAATTTGTCTTTTCATATTCATGTTAGTGGGTAGGGAAAAGGAGCGAGGTAGTTATAAGGAAAGAGATAATTATAAAAATAGAAAGTAGTTATTAAGACAGGAATGAAATAGTTATTAAGAAAGTTCGAAGGATAAGAGATAAGTATTAAGAAAGGTGTGAGGTATTTATTAGGAAATTTATTAAATAGGAGGTAGTTATTAGAAAAGTTAGTAAGAAAGGAAGTAGTTATTAGAAAAAAAATGAGATAGTTAAGCTTGCAAACGAAATAGTCATCTAGTATGGAATTGTTTAGAGATGACCACACCAAAAATTATACAAAACTTTTTTGTCAAATGACAACAATATGAAAGATTATGCAAAAAAATTCACATCTTAGTTTCTCAAAATTTCTCATGATTAGAATTGTATGATCTTTATTTTGAAGTGTGTATACTAGTTGAACGATCTTAATATTTTATTTTTTCTTGAGTTTAGTTATGTGTAATGAAAATAAAATTAGGCCTTATCTTAAATTGAATTGGCTTGAAATTCTTTGTGCAAATGATTGGAGCCAGAGGTTTTAAAAATCTAAACAAGCAGTTTGAAGACTAGATCAGAGGTTCCACCAAAAACAAAAAATAAAATGTTATAATCAAAATCAAAGGTTCATTTTGAAATCAAAAGCTAGACAAAATTGATTTTCACCAATTTTTGTATTTTGCTTTCCCTTGTAATTTTAAAATTTTTGACATTTTAAACAAATAATTTCTGAAAAACTCAGCATTTCCAAAACAAAATTATTATTTCCAAACCTGAAAAGGTACTACAAGGATTCATGCCAACAACTTGGCATGTCAATTTACTTTATAATATGTAACAAAATGTACATTGTCTATCTCGAAATATTTACACCACCAATTTCTTAAAATCATAATTTATATTTCTAGCTTTTGCTTACAATATTTTCATTCAAAAATGTTTTAAGCCCTCTTGTTACAAATCTTTTTTTAAGAAAATTCGTTGTCCTGTAATCCACATATAAGCTTATCCAATAAGATTAGGAGGCAATAGCCTTATTACATCCTAATCTTCTACATAAGAAAGATGAATCTTGAAAATTAAGTATCTTGGAACTTTCAAATAACATACAGGCCATGTCCTTTGACATTTTCTATTGAATTGACTACTCAATATCATATTTAAAGTCATATAATAATTTCTCACCATGTGCCATGTTGGCAATAAATGTTTTTGAATATGGTGCTTTCAATTATTCAGAAATCTATGTTGGATAATTATTCTAGTTCATTTTTTGCACTAGACCATAAATATGAAGGAGCAACACTAGAGCAAATAACAAACATTGTTGAGACTCCAAAAAAGTAGGAAACATAATTTTCCATTGCCACTTTTAATCTTCTTGATTTTCTTTTCACATGATGACATCCAATGGCACTCAAGACACTATTTTTTCGTAACAAGAATGGCCACATCAAGTTATGAATTATCAATTCAAAATATCAACATTGAAAAAAAAAAAACAGTAGTTAAACAAATTGAAGTCTTGCAAAATCAATTGTGTAGCTATGCATAATGCAACAAACTTTGTGATCACAACAAAGTCTTGCAAAATCAATTGTGTAGCCATCCATAATGCAACAAACTTTGTGATTGCAACAAAATCTTGCAAAATCAATTGTGTAGCCATTCATCATGCAACAAACTTTGTGATTGCAACAAGTCTTACAAATTGAAAGATAATGCAAAAAATGTTGTGATTGCAACAAAGTCTTGCAAATTCAATTTTATAGCCATGCATAGTGCAAAAACCTTGTGATCACAATTATGTGCACCCCATTCTCTAAAAGAAAAAACTTCTTTGGTCTAGGAAGGATGGACTTTTGCTATTCCCATCTATGGAGTTGGATAAACCCTCAACAAAATCAAGGATTTTTGCTAGTGAGCTTGCCAACACTGCTAGTGCATCCCCATCCAAGGTTGAAAATGTTTAACATTGAGCATTCAACAATACTTCTTTGTCATCCACCACACAAGATTGCACCTACTGTCTCCCAAAAGCTTAGAGAGTTAGTGAGCAGGAAGTTAATGAGCTCTTTATTAACTCATAATCCTCTTGATCCATCATCTAGTCAATAATACCCAATATTCCATCCTCATATGTGTCAAGAGTTTGGGCAAGTTGAACCTAATCTAGTTTCTCTAAAAACATGCTAAATTTTCTCTTCCCTTGATGGGTTTGGTGGGTTAGACAGTTGCATGAACTTGCTTCTGCTTTTGAGAACAAATGACACATCTGGAAATGAAATTTAATTTGGAGTTTGAACTGCAATGAATGCTTCAAATCATGATCAAGTGAGAACCTCAGCTTACCAAGTTCCTCCTGCTCTGTCACCAACTTGCAACTCAAATTAGGTTCACTTATTGACCATGTCTTGTTGACCGCTTCCTGTGAATCAGTATCTGAACACACAAAAAGAATTATTAGGATCCTACAGGGCCTTTTGGACATATCTGTATCAAGCAAGCATGTCTCAACAATCTTCTTGGTATCTGCATATATTGTGAGGAGACCCATAGTGGGGCGTGTCTGACTCCAATCATTTGTGGTGTCAAAACTGAAATCCAGCACAAACCTTGAAGTTCAAGTCCAACAACAGCAACATATTTGGTGAGGAATGAGGGAACTGACAATGGTACTGAGAGTATCTTACAGGTTGCCAGTCACCTAATTGCTCTGGCTGGTATGATCATGAAAGGCTCTGAAGTGTCCTGTCTGCAGATGGTGTTGCTATGAAGGTATATTGCTTCTAACACAATACCAATTTGCAAGGGTTTGAAGGCGATGTAGAACATCAAGAGTGGAAATCCCCAGATTTACACCTCCATCCTAAAAATTGATGTAAACCTTGGCGCTACTTCATGGTCATATAGGTGTAGGGTTTAGCATTTGTTCCTCAACAATTTGTTACTGGAAATCTTCTATCCACGTGACACAGATGAGGTTAACTATTCTCACAGTTTATTCAATTCAACTTAGTTGCAATCTTGTCACATGCAGAAGCTAGGGTTGCCAGCACTCCAATTAGAGCACGTCGATCTGCCCTGTCATCCTCCATTCTCTCCTTTCCAATCAATGCTCTCTCCCTTTCAATGCCAGCAACACATGTATCTCTGGTCTCTCTGATTGATTTCTCCACACCATTTGCAAAAACTCCCTTCCTTTTCCGATGTGATGAGCCCAGTTCTCTATCACCACTGCCAACATTGTCAAGTCCAGTATTCAAACCTGTTGAAGTTGGGGACTCAGGAAATTCATCCTCGGGAAGCTGTCTGGTAGAGTACAAGTTGTCTAGCACATCAAAGAGCTCCTGAGCAAACTGTCGTGGCAAACCCTCAGCTTGTCTCTCATTGCTTGACATGGCCCAATATGCAGGGCCCTCATTTCCACTCCTGTTCTCCCAATCCTTCACCCCCTTGAAGTCTGAAAGAAGATTCTCCCACTTCACCTTGCAACCCCGGCCATCTCGCTCAGGGAAGCCATGCTCCTGCATGTACTGCCCAATTGCATCCCACTTCTGTTGTGCACTCATTTCTGCTCTCTCTCGCACTGTCACTTGCTCATACCTCTCCCACTCTGCTCTCTTGGCATGAGCAAGAGACAGCATTTCTGCCACATCCCAATTCCTTGCCCTAGATCTCTTCTCTAACCTCAGCCGCGCTTTGCTTGCTTGTCCACTTGTTGCCAGAGCTTCCTCTTCCATCACCTTATGCTGTGCACACATTGCCTTCAAGCTCAAAACCCTCACACTTAACCATGAGTACAGAGCACAATAGCTTGACCTTCAAGCCCTAATCCGTACCAACAGCAACAGCAATCAAATGCAGAGGAGATTGACCTTCAAACCCTAAACCTTAACAGCAAAAAGTCAAGCACAGGTCAATTGATCTTGCAAAGGAGATTGTGCTGTCGCTATGAAAAAGGACGTGTGCAGCATATTGAACATTAAGTATCGTAACGAGAGAGGAAACCCTACGTACCCCATACCTAAGAAGTGGCTACATCGCAAGCCCAAGAAAATGCCTGGCGTCCACGCCCGTGGACTCCTGAAGAAGACGGGTGTGGGTGGGAACCTTTGTGCTGCTGCTACCTTCTTACGAACCCTGTGCATTGCCCAAGCAACGAAACAATTTCACTCTCTAATGAAAATCAAGCTTACTTACTACCCCAAGACTGTAACCCTAAAGAATTCACAACATTCCCGCATTCGTTTAGAAACCTGAACTCCTCCGAGTGTCGAATCATGGGTGTGTGACCCTACAGTGCGCAGCGAATTCCAACACCGCGGATTTGGCGATAACTTCCCCCGGAGGAGAGACTTGTGAGTGAGTATGGTTTAAAAGCTTGGATATCACTCAAGGAGCTCACTATACTACATTTCCTTCAAGACAAAGGTTTGGTTCCGGATAGCAAAAGAAAAAAAATAGCTCAGCATGCATAACACAGTTAAAGAGTAATTGTAAGATCATGGTGTAACCCATAGAGATCAATAGGCCCAATTCCCTTCTGGACCCACCAAGCCTCCCTCTCTTGCTCCCTAAGAAGTCTGATGTGTTACTTGCTGTGAGTCACATTAAGCTACCGGGCTTACGAACCCTTCTGTCTGCATGAAAAATGGGTATTTGCGAAGGCGGCCCATAGAGGGGAAGCCACGTCATAGGAAACAAAATAACCACCGGAAAAATAGCCACTGGTATCTTTTTTTTAGCCAAATGCTGTTATTTCCTAGTTACCTACTCCCGAGTCACAACCTACTTATGCTATTTTATCACCCATTATCTGACCTTTATACCTTGAATTAATAGGCAGGTTTTGTGGCAGCTTCTTTAGTACGGAAAACGTCATAGATGGCCGATTCTACTTTCCTGAATCTGCTTCTAGGTTTCGCGAATTAGGGTTTCCGAATTTAGGTCTGCAGAGCGCCGAAAATTAGGGTTTTGGCGACCACTACTATTTTGGCTGGCCGGCTGACCCCCTCCAACACTACTGCATGTTGCAGAGTTCGGTCTTTTCGCAGCGAGCAAGCAGGTGCAGAGCCGCCTTCTCTTCTCGTCTACTTTTTTGCAAGAGCTTGAACATGGATATGACAAGTTCTTCGACCTCGACTGTCTGACCGACTGACTATTTGACAGCAATGTCATATGATCAGAGGGTGCTGTGCATTAAAATTAGGACGGCTGAAGTAATTATTGGTTTGCTGCTGCAAGCAGCATGACATGACTCAATTTTACAGTGCGGTTGTGAGTAATCAGCTGGGAATCTCTGAATTAGAGCAGTACAAAATAATTAGAAAGTTATGAAAATGTTTCTGGGTTGCGAGGTGTTTGCGAGAGGGGGGGCAAGTGTACGCGATACAGATCCATTGGCTGTTGATCATTGTTCTTCTTGTGTAACTACAGATCCCTCAACTGGCTGGTGAACTACTTAGAGCACCCTCTGTGAAAGGCCATGTGATGCAGTGTTCTTGTCCCTCAAAAGGTTTGGGGTTTACATGTCTCAAGATTTTTGTCTGCTGGGTTGCAGAAGCATGACCAAGATACTCTTACAAAGTTGGTGGTTGCAAAGAAAGAGGTAGAAGCATTGAAGGTGACAGTGACGCAAATGGAGGAGGAGAGAGAGACTAAAGGCTCTCAGTAGCTAGGCAAGTTAGATGGTCGAGTCCAGGGCTTTGAAGTAGCTTTAAAATGTGTGAAGTTGCTTACTGAAAACCAAAGCCTATCTTGTATGCCTAAGGCGACTTCTGATTGTGGATTATCTTCTTCTTTGATGAACTGTAGGCAGCTGTCAAGGTCCACCTGGACTGCTACAAAAGACTCGTACAATTTTAGAAGGTAGTTTCTCTTGCTGGGTTGGGAGTATCAACTGGTACTGGACCATCTTTCACAGTGATTCCAACTGCAGTAGCTACAGCGTCTTCTGCAGGAGGTCGAGTGCTCAATAATTCAGTGTTGTTTCCCATTGCTGGGCCTTCTTCTACCACGATTGTTGTACCAAGCACAACATTTGCAATTGTGTCTGTTCATCCTGGCATTTGCCCATCTACTCAACTTGTTTTGGCTCCTTTGCATGTGCTGCCAACTATGCAGGAAACTCCTGCTCTAACAGCAACAATAGCTGTCAGTGTTTGCAGATTATAAAGAGGTGATGCACGGGTCAGAGGATTGGTAATATTCGATGGAGACAACACCATCACTGTGTCTTCTGTGAATATCCAGTACTGACCCGCTACCATACACTGTCTGTCATACCATCTGCTATGTGTATCCCCGGGAGACGTTGCTCAGTTTATTAAGTAGGACGGTGAGAAGCAGTTTGTTAGCCAATCTTCAGAGGTGTGTGCAATGTGCAGTTGGCTTTTGTAACGTGGTGATGTGCAGTGGGGACCCTAAGTCTGATGGACATGCTGCTTTTGTATCTCTCAAAGCAAAGTTTGATAGTTAGGTGTTTTTTCTGCATGCTAAATGTCAATCATGTGTCGTTATGGCGCATCAAATCAATAAACTTAACCTAGAAAGGAATTGTCCGTATTCACTAGCTAACTATTTGAGACATCATATGAAAGTGGAGAGGTTAACAGAATTGTATGATTCTTCTGGACATAGTTCATAAGTTGTCTCTATTTTTGGCAATGTCTTGCAGTGGATGATGTGATCTGTGCTATCAGACTTCCTCTCTACTGTATGTTTGGTACGTATGCCTATTGTAATGTTCCTGAAATTTGAGTGTTTGACTGTGCATACCAGAAGAAGTGGTCAAGGTATACTTACATCTTGCAAACACTTAAATATCGGCATCCCACAGAAGAAAGAGTTTTATCTTTTGCAGTACTCAACTCAAAGGTGCCATCAGCAATTTCTAATTTAGATGCATGGTCATACTGACTGTTGCAAGGCAGCAGCTTTGGTCTTGAAAGCCCAAGAAGAACTCTCAGTTCATTGAATGGCATTGGACATGCCAAGCTTGGGACCATGACTGCCCTGGTTGCTGCTGCAAACACCACAGTTCAAGAAGTTGCAAATGATTTACAAATATCACTGAAGTTCCCGACTGCATCTCCATCCAGCCCCAAAGCTGCTGGTAGCATGCACAATGTGGGCATCTTGAAGGTTTGGTTAACTCCACTACTTAATAGCTTTCAAATGTATTTTTGATGGTTTGGGTATGTAGTGATAGTACAGACAATCTGCACTTTAAATGAAGCTTTTGATGTTAAGCATGTAGGTATGTGAAATGCAAGAACTTTGCAGATGGTTAGAGAATGTTCAGAGGTTTACCTTAAGCTCCTCTCACATATAATGTAAATGTAGTGTAAGGTGTGCTTAGTTGTAAGTTTCATGGGGTTCAAATTATAAAATAATGAAATGTCAGGTAATTTATTAGGGTTGAGGAATCTAAGAGTTCTGATTAGGATTCTTAAACATCCCTCGATCCTAATAAATTATCTTGAGCATATTATGAAATTGTAAAATAAGGCAGTGTTATTGTCATAATTTAATATATTTGCTAATTAGAGTTTTGATCAAGTAACAATTTGCTTGAATCAAGATTCTAATACATCCTTTGAAGGTATTAAATTATAATAAGTACATTATAAATTTATTTGAAAGATGAAAATGAAAATTCTATAATCATACAGATTAATATAATGACAAAAATCTAAACTATTTGAAAAACATTTGACCTGATATATTATAATGAAGTTTGTGTTTCATTCAACTCTTGTTTCACTTAGTCACATATCGTTACTTTCAGGTCTTTGCTGATTCCATTAAGTTTGAGTGTCAACTACCATTGTACCTTAGGCACTGATTAATTATTTTTTGAAATTGAATATGGCTCTCAAGCATGATAGCTTTAGTACTTAATATAATTTCAAATTGTAATATATTTTTATTTTTATTGCCAAACAATGTAATCAACCAAACGAATATAATGTAATTAAAAACCCAAAAAAATTCTCACATTCAACCTATTCCAAAAACCACTCAATATATTTTCCTTTTTTTCCCCATTTCTCTCCTTCCCATTGCCCTTATGCTATCTCGATTGCTGAAATGAGCTGCATTCCAAAGTACATTTTTTGGTTTCTTTTCATAGACTTTTTTCAAAATATTTTTTTCGGTGGTTTCTATTCTTGTTTAGGTTTTCCTTGTCTCTTGCCGCAAGGTAAGGTATCAATTTTTACTTTTTTTATTATTCTCTTCCATTTTCTCCTCTTCTTTTTGTAAATGACTTGCAACAACACTCCACCATTTTAAAATGTAGTAGTATGTTTCTGTAATTTTAGTCCCAAGTCATTGGTCAATTATAGTCATAATATCCTATTTTGAATTGTTTAAAAGATAATGATATTTTAAAACTATTTGTTATTCACAAAGGGTCATGAACCCAATTTCTGGAAGACAGAAATGTGAAACAACTTCACTTGTGAATGTGGCTCGTTGATTTTTTTAGAATCAAAGAACTGTGGGTAAAGGTTGGTGCAAAGCACCTACTAGAGATGAATATATTCACTGAGTTTGTTTGGTTTGTATTACAATAAGTATTGAAAATGTGAAAAAATTATAACATTGAATTGAAACTTATGTCATTGCATAATTTCTTGATATTTCCAACTCGCTATGGTTTCTAAGTCACTAAGATTTCTAAGTAGTTTAGAAGAAAGGTGCTCATGTTATTGTAAGAAGATAGGAATGAAAGAACTTTGTTTTTAGTAAGAGGAAGGTTCATTTAAATGATTAAAAATGTCTAAAATTGTATAAAAGATATAATTTGTCAGATTGTAAATAAATACATTTGGTATCATCATGTATATATGTGTACTATAATTTTTAAATTATGTTTGAAATTATAATATATAAACAATAGATCATTTGATTTTATTTTATAATATGTAGAAATTTATATGCACTTTTTTTAATATATATGTGTGAAAGATTTGCATATGTACATTAGTAAAAAGGGGTAACTAGGATGCTTTCAACATTGCCTACAATCTCACCTATGGAAACAAACTAATCAGAAAAAGATGGATGGATGAAGAAAGGTTTTTTCTGCAAGGTTAGTACAAAATGAGTAGGATAATATCTAAGCATCTAAACTAATTAGATGGGTTAAAGTTGGAAATATTAAAAAATCATGTACATTATAATGAATAGATAACCATAATGTTTGTAATATACTTTTTGAGATTACGTTTATATGAATTGGATTGAAAAAGTTATAATCTAAACCATAGGATTGAAATCATTTGGTGTTAAATTATCACATATAAATAAATGTTTTCGATTTGTTACTCATGATAACATGACATATGTTACACCTTGTGCAAAAGAATTTCTTACTTTTTCAACAACTTTGTTTGAAATAGTAGCTCCTTGAGCTTTATGACTAGTAATAGCATAACCCAATAAAATGGGAAATGTGGCTTTATATAATAAAAAATCATATGTATATTTCCTTTTGTAATTACATTATTTTAATGTAAGTTGAAATCAATGTTTATAATTTTGATAGTTATACTTGATATAATGTTATTTTCATTGAATTTTATAAATGTAACTATTGTGAATGCTCCATTTACTTCTCCTTTTGACATATCAATATTTTTGGCTATAAGGACAAAGCTCCAACTGGAATTTTTTAATGTGGTCAAAATGTGAATCTTTAATCCATTGTTGCATATGTTCAAATTCAGAAACATTTGTATCCAATGCAAAATTAAATATTTCATTTGATGAAAATAATTTCTCAAGTACAAGGTTATTATAATGATCCACATCTATTCGATGAATACAAAAAAAAATTGTAGTTGCATTTATGTTTGAAAGTATTTCATCTTCTAAAATCATGCAATCCAATAAAACATTATCAATTTCTATTTGAATTGGTTATCTACATCGAATAATATTTAGGAAATTTAAATAGATTGGATCACTTGCATGTCTCATTGAGGAATTAATATGATGATGAGTTGCATTTAACCAACATGGTGTTGTAGATATATGACAATTTTTACAACATTTTTATTTGTCAAAATATGAATGTTTACATATTGCTAGTAATTGCGAATCACCAACTAATAAGACTAAGATAAAATCAAAAGGATTAGCATCATTTTGAAAATATTGTTTTAAATGTTGTTCAATAGCACATAAAATGATACTTGTCATCATAGACATTTCATCAATTACAATTAAATTGGCTTGCTTTATTGTTTTTAATTTGGTACTCAATTCTATAATTGTAATAAATATCCTTTTAATAGGATTCTAAACATTGAATGTATAATAAATGCATATGATGATAATCATAATGCAACAACTCCTATTGTAGTTAAAAGCAACATTTTTTTGCCTTGTAGTTGAAGTTGATGAATTGGCAAATATTTCACAAAAAATGGTTTTCCAAAACTTAGAGGTCCTTGAAGTGTATGGACTCTTTTATTGGTAAAAGTCAATAGATCAAAAATATGTTTTTGTTCTTCATTAAATGTTGATGTTTCAAACATATCATTGAAAATATGATGTGGAAAACTAATATGACATTGTTCATTTTCCAAATTCAATATAGAAGACCTTAATGGATTTGGAACTTGGTTGTGTTGTGGATCTAAGTATGGATGCAATTCTAACATTTTATTCAATAATTGTGTTTGTTTCTCATTTTCAAATAGATTCCATGTTGCATATTGGTGAAGAAAGTTGTGTAAAGATTCAAGATTTGGTAATAAATTTCAAATTTGACATTCACATACATAGGATTGATGGATGTTACAATTTGAAAGTAAAACTTTTCATCACAAAAGGTATCTTTTGTAATAACACATTGTAAAAAAAAGCTTCATTATTGTGAATAGGATGAAAGTCTATGAATCTCACCAATTTTTTATTTTTGTAAATAATAAATGATAAAGCATCTTTCTCATATTGTTGAAATGAAGGATGTACCATTTTTATTAATTCATACTTTTCAAAATATTCATAAAATGTCAAATATTCAAATTTCGATGGTTTAAATTTGTAAATGTCAATAGGATGAAAACCTAAAAATCTTGATTTTGATAATACTTTTATTTGAAGATGTGGAGGTTTACTATCAATGTACTTCACTACTATACTTTTTTGTACGATTGGAATTTGTAAACATGTTAATGTAACTTGTATTGGTGATAGAAGTTTCAACATGATCAATGTAGAAATTGATTTCAATTGCAATGGTGAAATGTTTTGTAAACCTAAACAACTTGCATTTTTGGTATCTAGTTCTATACAACCATGTGGTTCACTTTTTTATGAATATTTCAATAAATAATGTGACCAATGTGATCATGTAATTTGTAGCATGTTCATATGTGCCCCACAACAATAATAATGTTAGATGATAAACAACAACATTATGATCTACATATCTAGGTCTATAATATTCCCATCTATTTGATATATTATTTAGTGTTGGATTTTCTGAAATATGTTGTGAATAAGGAAATCCAAATTTGCATTTATTTTTTTTTTTTTTTTTGCATACACATCAATTGTGACAATTATGTAATTGTTTACATACCACTAACTTATACAATAAATTTTGCATAATATTTGTTGATTCTATGAACTTATTTGTAGTTGCATCTAATATTGCAAGTACAAATGCAATAAAAAAATTTCCTATGCTTTCAACATTTTCTTTTTTGGCCCACAACATGAGCATGAAGAGAACCATGGTGTTGTAGTTCATATCGAATAATATATTCTTCAACTTTACCAATAACACCATTTTTTGGAAGAATATAGTTTTGCATAAAAAGTTCAAATCGATTATAAAATAGTGTTGCACATTCAACTAGGCATTATTTCCATGTCATATTAACATAAAATAAATTTGGTTAATTTTTCTAATTGGTCAATTTTTGCCCATCTTAATTAATTTTGATATTTCATCAAATGTGAAAGTTAAAAACAAATGTGGCATACCAAATTTTGCTACCATTGTTAATAAATCTTGCAAATATGATTTATGCCATCTAAGTGAGCCTTGTAACTTTGATGGCAAAGGAAATTTCACTATATGATTAATTACATCTAATTCTATCATTGTTGGATTTTCTAATTTTATTTTTTCAACATCTTTTTCAAGACATGTTTTGGAAGTATGTCATAAAAGTTGAATTGATTGATGTATATCATACATAAATAATAAATAAGGTTTCTTCAATGTAAAAAGGGAAAATAAAATAGTCATGTGATATTTAAGATAATCAACTAATGAAATTTTCCCATTATATGTACCCTTACCTTGAGGAAATAAAAATGGAAAAAGGGCGATTTCTAAATTCATGAAAGGAATAATAGTTACTAAGCCTTCAATACGTGCCTTAAGTTTTTTAGGAATTGTAATTGCAATTTTCATTTATTTATTTTTGATAAACTTCCATTTTTTTTAAAGATATATATTTTTGGAAGTGTTGATAATATTCCTTGCATATTAAATAACAATGACAAACTTTGATAGTTTTCATCTGTGTGCATAAATTGAAAACTTTCATGGATATTATGATTTTGAAATTTTTTATTAATAACTTCAGATGACAACATACACATACTATGTGTTTTGTTTGTTGCTCAAATATTGTAAAATAGGATTTGAATAAAGAGTTTGTATTCATGTTTTGTAAAAAATTGGCATTATCATATCCATTATTTCATCTCTAGTAGTGTTTCAAAATATACCATCCCCACTTAGTAATGGACTATTTTTTTCAATAATTTGTCCTACACAAAAACCCCAATGATTTTTTACAATATGTAAACCTATATCAACCAATGATAACAATTGAATATATATAGGATGAATTAATAACGTTGAATTCATGTAATTTGGAGAATGAAAACCATATATGAAGTTTTGTATTCATCGTATTTCTCTTTATCACATTTTTTGCATAAACATAAATGTTCCATTTTCATTTGTAGTATATTTAGCCATTATGCAAGTTGCAATTCCATATGGTGTGCATCCAACTATAGGAGAAATTTCATTATTATACATGTTCTTTCATTTCTTGAAATGTTCATTATGGTGACTCAATTTAATGGATCCACATAATGCACAACATTTCATTTTTGTAAAAATATTTAAACTAAAACTTGTCCAATCATCAAAAAGTTCATTTCTTGAATGCCAATTATGATCATATGGTTGAAATTATTGAGCATATTTTTTTACATAATCATAAATATGTTGTTTGTATTTCATTTTGATGAACAAATCTTCAAATTTCTAAAAAGCTAAAATACCAATGCCTCCTTTGGCTTGAAAAAACAAGTGAAAATGACCTTAAGGAATAATAAGGGGGGAGGGTTTAAGAAATACCAATCATTATTTTATTTTTTGCTTGCCACTTCCCATTTAAGAGATGTGCTTTAAAATAACAAAAAGAAAACCTCTAACGCCCTACGAAAAATATTAAATGTTACTTTGTTTCCTTTAAAGTGATAGTAAAAAACAAAAATGGCCTTTTTTAAAAAAAAATTTAAAAATTTAAAAATTAACATCCACTATTTTATATTTTGCTTATGAGAGGAAGGGGAAACCAAAGCCTCCCTTGGCTTGAAAAAGAAAGGTCATTGTTTTCTTTCTTGCTTGGTCGTTACCCATTTAAAATGTATGCCCAACAATAGAAAAAAAAAAAACCTATGATGGCTTTTATAAATACCACCCCTTGTTTCATTTCCTATTGCCCATGTAAGATGTTTACCCACAAAGAAAAAAAAATCCATTAATAAATAACACATTTTCTTTCCTATGGTTTTAGATCAAAGTTGTTAAAACAACACAACCCATTCAATGCTCTAATGATTGATTCTTAAAAAACCCCAAAAAAATTTCTTACTTGTTTATCATTCAATTAAGATGTGCATGCAAAGAAACTATAAATTTGAAACATGTAGATCAACTTTTATCACCAAGTGTTAAATAAAAATGATTGTTATAATATATTTACAATTTTCACGTTTTAATAAAGGTAAATAAACATATGTAAATGAACACCATATGATCATGGATAACAACAACTATAAGTGTTGCATCAATCTTTACTTGTTCATATGACACAACACAAGTTCATGAACTTAGAAAGATGAGAATGAAACAATGTTTAATTGCATTTGTAGAAACTAGTGATTAAGCCTTGTCCTTCAACAAAGACTAATGACCTTTGATTTTTTTAAAAACTACTCAATGGCAAATACAATGTGAAGACTATAGAGCATATTGTAAAATGAAAGGGAATATGACAAAATTATTTACCATGCGTTTATCATTAATTGGAAAACCTTGCACTTGACAAAATGCATTTGTAACAACATTAACATCATCAAATACCAGCCAAGCCTACCCCAAAAGCTTCAATGTCTTCAAGGTAGTGATGTTGAAAATCTTTCAAAACTGATAAAATATTGTATACAATGATTTTTTAAACTTTGAAAACAACAAATATCTCATCCAACAATGTCTCAATAAGTGCCTCTCATGGTCTTTTTGACAAAAACTATTTGACATCCAACTTTCAAATCCTTGAGCTTTTAACAAGCTTCAGACAAACCCAAAACCCACCACCTTTTGACCATGTTCGTCACAAAGATTTTTATTGATAATCAATCCTTTCTTCAAAACCAACCACTTGATTCACATAAAATTTGACAACCAAGTTTGCCAAATTGTAGTGATGATGCACAAACAATTTGTAAGCATGCTTCTATGTGGACCAAATAAACACAACACACTAAAGGTAAACAAGTTATTTTAAACATGAAATAAACTACATTCTTCATCTCTTTACAACTTGCCACATGTACACATGATTCCATTTCAATTCATACACGTGAAAAGGAATGTGCATGACCATCTCCACCAAGTAAAAATTGACCACAGTGGTTGTTTGTCTACAACCTACCACAACTACACAATTCTATTTCAAGTCATACATTTAAAATAGAATGTGTAATAGGATTTCACTTACCTAGCAAACCAAAAGTTGAAAAGTTTTTTTCTTTGTTTTTGTACTTTCCATTTATGTTGTAGGCCTAATATTTGCAACATGTTGTCAAATTTTGAATGGCCATCTTTTTTGTAGTGACATATTGCATGTGAAATCTTCCTTCATGCAACATTGTTATTACACACTTTTAACACAAACTGCTTTAGATGACAGTTAGTTATGCCATGCATATGCCAAAACTCCTACATTCACAATTTAATAAATGTTTTCAAATGTAGTTTCACACATTTTTTGCATGAGAATATTTGCGTTTCTCTTTACTACCTTTCAAAACAAATAAACATATATGTAAAATTTGGGTTGTGCAAGTAGTCGAAAGTAGTTGCAACAATTGCAACATCAAAGAAGCAAGGATGGTTGAAAGGAAGTTCATATGTAAACAAAGGTTGTTGTTGTTGTGATGGATAGTGGAATATCCATCAATGAGGTGAGCAACTTTATGATGCTATCCTTTTTAGTTCTCAACGAGTAATAAATTTAGCCCCTTCCCTTATCATTGAATGAATTTCTTTTCTATTTCGATAGTTGTGAATTTTTTTGGCCTTTGTTGGAAAATTATTTCTTTGAATCAATGTTATAGGACATAAGAAAAAACAAACAAAAACCTTCATAGAGACAATAATAACTTTGAATGTTGTAGATACCAAAGTTGAACATACCTATTATGTTTGAATTTCATGGAGCTTTCATTTGACACATGCAACGGATTTGGTACCAATTCATGTGTATAAAGGTGATGATCATATGTTATTAGTTTCATTGGTTTTCTTTGGTAGTGTATGATAATTGTATATAAAAATGGTGCATCATCAATGTCCAATGTTCACAAGGGCATTGCAAGCGAAAGACAACATATAAGGTCAGCATCAACATGTCGACCATATATTATTCAACAATGTTTTTCAAACTGCAAAAAGAATTGCCAATGAAAGAAACACAAGAAAAATGCAATTTGAATAGGAAAACTATTCCCATGCAGGCCAAAAGAACCTACTAATGTATGCAAGTTTCAAGGAGTACAACAATCCTATTGGATTCCCAACATTCAATGATTGCCACAAGTTTGTGAACAAATGAGCAACAAAATGACAAGATTTTAGATTGACACATGGTTCTAACCCTGCTAGTGGTAAATTAATTTTTTAAACTTCATTTTCTTGCTTTAAAAATGAATTCCATCATTCATTAAGCATAAGTATGTTGTATATGATTTCTTTATATTCAACTTATTTTTCATGTGTACAGGTCAACATTTGATTCTAATGGAAGTTTTGAATATTGATCCTGGATATGTATAGAACCTAATTGATTGGAAAGCAAAATAACTCTTGAAAAATCCAATACCTAGGAGCTTGGCACCTTATTAGATGAACACATTTTATTTCACTTATGGCATCACAAATCAAACCTTGTGGTGAAACTTGACGTTTGAATCAGCCAACAAACTATTGGCCAATATGAAATTTTTTTTTATAAAAGAGGTGGAAAATTTTGTCCACGCCATTCACCTTACTCCAACTGTTTTTATTTTAACAAACCCAAAATCATCAAAAAATGCAAAAAAGGTGTAAACATGATATATCATATTGACACCATCACTTGTAAACAAAATGAAATGATGTACATAAGTCAAAGTCTAAATCCTGCAAGACAATTTAAACAACATGCATTGAATCCACCTACCAAAATGATCAATGATGTACATAGATATAAACCTTTTGAGGAATGTTTTGGGCTGATAATTGTTTTTTCTTCATATAAAAAGTACTTGTGTGATCTTAAAGAAAGGAAATTAATTTCAACTTTATAAACTACTCAAAACAAACATGGATATAACACGTTAAAAGATCACCCCACTTCAGATACTAAATATTGGAGGCTTTATAGGAGAAAATTATTATGATACCTTCTTTCTTTTTATCTTGTATATTTGTTTAATAAATATATTGCAACGGTCATGGACCACCTATAATTGACATATGTCTTTGAACAATGCTTTCTTTTTGAAGTATTTATTTACTCAAAACACAATGTTCGATCTTTAAACAAAATCATTATATATAGGGTAGTAATGTACATTCACAAGTGTACATAGAACACCATGGCAGCATTTTTTTTCTTTCCTTCTTTCTTGTCACTTGTCTAAGATTTATGTGGAGGGAAAAAGAAAAAAGAAGCCTCCAGTACCCTTAAAAATTACCAACCATTGTTTTGTTTCTTATTTGCTCCTTGCCCATTTGATGCACCCTTGAAGACTCTTTTATAATTAACCAGGTCTAAGTCCTCCTCTGGATGCTCCTGAACTTGGCAACATTGCAAAATTTATTTATTAAAAGACAAAACACCCCTCAATTCCAAACTTTTCAAGAACAATTTGATGCCAACATTTTTGTCAAAGACAACTTCCCAGGCCTCATCAATTCTATCCAAAACACAAACTTAGGATTTTTAAAAAAAAACACCAATGGTCATCCACAAATTTTTTTTTACCCAATTATATTTCATCACAAGTTATATAACATTTTAAACAATACTTATTTACTCTACTTTATTTTGCTTAAATATAAAAAAATTATATAAAATTATGAGAAGCCCTATGTTGAAAATATTATTAACATTTTTCCAGAAAATAATAAAAACCATTCAACGGGCTGCCTTCCGCCACCAGCGGTGGCCGAAGGCCGTAGCGGCTCGTTTGGGGCCTAGTTTGACCCTCAAATTGTCAAGGAGGACCAATTTGCTTCCCCCCCCCCACCCCATACTCCAATGGCTTCAAAATCATCCTATATAGTAAAGGAAGGTTGAAGCCTCCCTTAACTCCGCTCACGGACGGACAGTGGCTACGGAACGGAATGGGAAGGAAATAAACCAGGAAGAAGAAGAAAAAAAAACCTTTGGACAAAGGATATGACTGACGTAAAGACAAGTATATACCTTTGGACAAAAGATGTGACTAACATAAGGTGTCACGTGTGGTGCTATTGGGAACAAGAGTTTGGGGAACC
>Ga0116227_10000672_pt1 | contig 69129 bp, 48 predicted proteins | sample S1TSphgellanicum_FD_89693 | JGI IMG/M metagenome (GOLD analysis project Ga0116227, IMG submission 89693) | Host-associated microbial communities from peat moss isolated from Minnesota, USA - S1T2_Fb - Sphagnum magellanicum MG | ecosystem: Host-associated > Plants > Peat moss > Unclassified... | reverse complement strand
TATTTTTTTACAGGGGAAAAAGGGGAAAGGAAGGATCATCAAAATTGTGCCCCAAAAAAGCCCCAAACAAAGAAAGATATGGGTGAACCCCCCCCCCCCCAAAAAAAAAGGAGGGACAACAATAGTTGAATCCCTACTACATTACATGAACAAGCATAGCAAATCCATCAAGCTGATTATATTACTTTTGTCCAAAAGAACAAAACAACAATGATAACACATTAATATGTTATGTTTCTAAGATACTAACAATTAATTTAAAAAATGCTAGAGTTTAAACTCTCCTTTGTGCCAAGTTGGTTCTATGCTAATCTACTTGACCCTTTATTAAATTATGCCACTCAACGCAAGACCCAATCAACACTTACACTTCATGCTAAATATTTTGTATGAAATTAACATAGACATACACATTTTAAAAAATAAAAAATTATCTATGTTTGATAATACAATCAATCCCACATACTATATTCTCCTCAAGCTAACTAATGATATTTTGATCCTTGTCCCATACAAATATATTATTGAGTTGTAATCTTTTTCAATATAACAAGTGATGACACAACTTCAAAATCCAAATAAACACACACAATCACACATTATTCCATCTTCATCTCCTTCATCAAAAGTTTTGATATTCCTAAATCTCACTACTTGTTCTAACAATTGTTCCTTCAAAAGAAATCCATCATCAAAGTTCGTGCAAATCCACAAGGTCCTATGTAATAAGATTAAGACACCAATATCCCCACCAATTGGCCCCAACGTCATATTAATTGCTTTCAACCCATATACCATGATGAACATACAACCTTTATGATTAAGTTGTAGTTAAAAACATGAGACGTTCCTTTCCAACCATGAATAGTAGAACGTTTACATAATCATCACCATATTCAAAACGTCACTCCCCTCAATAAACCCAATTTCTTGAATCTTTTCACAACCCAATGTCTCACCAAGACCTTGGCATTTCTTCATTTTGTGATCACCCCTCTACCATCTTCTATCTTCATTACATGGTACTTTGTAACATTGCAAATTGAAATAAGTCTATATAATGGAAGTTTTACAAATCTACTCCTATTTCCAATGTATCTTTCTTTTAAGCACTTTCAAGCTTATGAACATCGATTGCTTGCTTAAAACAAGGTTCACACTTAGCTTATTTATAATCTTGGTGAAATACCTCCACCTTCATTGGATAAACTTGAGCTTGCCAAAGTCCTAGTACAAGAGCATTCCACAATGCAAACATAGTAAACAATGTAACAAGAACAACAATTGTCAAAAGTTTGTAGCATTGATTTCATTGTCAATTCCTTCCCAAGCTCACCAACACCTTGTATACACATTCAATACCCACACACACAAAAGCCAAGAAACAAGTTCCTTCACAAAAGTTGTAGTAATTTTGAAATGTTGACAACCATTCCAACTCATGATGAATAGCCAACAAAAAGGTGATGTTCACCTTCAACCCTAATTCCACATCCTTGTTTTCAATCGAATTGGTTCAACAATTTATGTCTCTTCATGTCACAATGGGATAAAATGAGAGGGAGGGAAAAAGGGGGTGGGAAAGGAGATATTTTTATCATGTATCCTTTACCCACAATTGCATGGTTGGAAGGAGGTGTGGGGGAGGCAAGGACTTTTATCTCATATCTTTTGCCCACGCTTTCATTATGGTATAACTTGGTGAAAGGAGAGAACTATTATAAATAAATAAATAAATAAATTGAAAATTTGAATAATCTAAATAAGTTGATGAAAAAATTCATCACTAAACAAAAAATAAAGACCTTTGGGGTGGAACTATGGTTCATCCTAAAAACACTTTAAGATTTGAACCATGTCAAAATGTCATCAAAACTTGTGGGCCAATTATAGGGTCAAGTTTAGCAATGTTGGTAAGTTTTTGAAACTCAATATGTTTCAAGTTAGGGTATGAAGTTAAGTTCTAGAATCTCCATACTCAAGGTTTCAAGTTTCCTTGGAATTACCATTGAAACCTAACTAGAGAACCAATCTATTTCAGAACCCAAAACCAAGGGTGTTGCTTTGGTTAAAAAAAGTTTCGATTTTCAAGGTACATAAGTACAATTTTATTGGAAAACATATAAACTTGGTCTTACATTTTAAACAAGTTATTGCATTTAATTGATTGTACATAATTAATATTACATAATCTTTATCTCAAAGTGTGTGCCTTAATTCAACAAAACTAATTACGTTTATTTTTTTGGTTTAGTTGTGTGTGATGAATCATGTCTTAAATCAGATTGGCTCCAAATTCATTGTGAAAATGATTAAAATCAAAGGTTTTAGAGATCCAAAGAACTCAAGGTTCCATCCAAAACCCTAAAAAAAAAAAATTTTTTTTTAAAAACAAAGGTTAGAACTGTGGTTAGCTTTGTACTTACCATCCACACATATATAAATACCTACCCATTACAACTTAATTGTGGATGAACTACAACTGTGAGTTACCAAGGTAATCCATCTTGTCCTTCCTAGTGTCATATGGCATCAACTAGGCTACTAACTACATAAGTAACTAGGTAACTACTTGCATAAGTGGGTAAGTACTAAGTACCATAGTTAAGTAGGTAGGAAACCTAAATAGTTGTTATGTAGGTGGATAAGTAGGTAACTTGGGCACTTGATGACTACTAGGTTGGTAACTAAACATGTGGATGGCTAGTATGTAGCTAACCTCCCATGGTTAACTATGGGACAGGAATAGAATGAAAAGAGTGTTCTTATCCACATATCATCCATCTTGGGTGGCGTGCTGGTGAGTGCTGCTTCACTCTGGCCCACATAATAATCCCACTAGTCTAGAACCAAGGTTGAGGAATTGACTCTCATGAGCCAAAAACCCAACATGGTGAGTTCCCCAAGGTTTACATTGGATCTTCATGGTTTGCATCATCAAACCCTAATTATGGGGGTTTTTGGATTGAACTTTGTAGTAAGTATCAAACCCTAGTAATTGGTGGGGGGTGGGGGGGTGGGTTTGGATTGAACTTTGTAGTAAGTAGTAGCCCTAAAGTGATAGATAAATGTGTTCTTTGTTCAATAACATCTCGTGTGGTTAAGTCTTAATAAATGCCCTTGCTTCTCACACCTCCCTTGTTTGTCACACTCAAAGACACACAAACTTATCAAAGCTTGGTTTGTCAGTACACGGGTTTGAGGTTTTAAAAGCAAAAGGTGTTTTTATTCAACACACAAACTACGTGATGGGTTGATGGGTTGTGGTTGAGTTTGGAATTGAGGGAAACCAACAAAACGAGTCAAGGGGAAAGAAAGAGTCGAATACAAACCACAAACACATTTATTCATGGTGCACAGCTTGCCCTCCATATATAGCCCTTGTTGGCCTTTGGCCTTGGTTTTTTTTTTTAGTATCTCATTACAAAAGCTACTTCCACTTGGATGGAGCTCGTCCCTAGGGGGAGGGGGAAGGTGGGAATCCAATATCTTTCATTGATTTGTGAAGTCGTGTGTGGAACTCTTTGAGCTCCCAATGTTGGAAAGTAAGTCAATCTTGAGGGACTTTTACTACTATCTTCCTTTGAGATTATAAAGTCCCACCAAACAAACAAACAAACAAACAAATAAAAATGGGTTTAGAACGTATATTAAGATGGTAATATGGCTAAATTTGGGTCCCCACTATTTTAAACAGAAATGCAAAGGAAAATGTGCTTTGGATGCTCCACTTAAGAAGAAGCCACCCAAAAGAAGATGAAACATTGGGCTTTAAATGTTGGCTTTTTATGACAAAAATTTGCAACAAATTTGGGAATTTGGTGTGAACTCTCTCATGTAATTATATGTACATATGTGCACCAAATTATATATAGGGGGGAAGGCCCCTTCTGTCCAGGTGTTATTTGCTATGGAATGGGTAAGCGGCTGCCGATTATGACACATAATTAGCCAGCCCTTGCCAACCCCGCACTATGGGAACTAACATGGGAATGTCAGTAGAAAATGGGGAACGTTCATGGGAACATGGGAGAAAATGTTTATGGAAATTTTTTTTGTAATACATAATCTTCTAGTTTGGAAGATAATAAAGCGTGATATTTTACCCGGAAAGATTATGAAACATAATCGTCTTCTTGTCTGGAAGATTATATTCATTATGTGGAGGAAAGGGCCTCAGTCAAGAGGGGCATTACCAGAAGCAGTACATGCTTGGCTCCCACCCGGTGTGGGGCCTTCTTTCCGTAATGCCCTCTACCTAGGGCCTAGCAGAATTTATTTATTTATTTATTTCCTATAATACTTGGCGGATATCTGATGGTTACCCAACAAGTATCATGGGAATTTTTTTTTTTAATTTTAAAAAAAAAATTTAAATGATTCAGGGCATTTCAAAAAATGGAATGCTAACGCTAGCATGCATTTCATATTCCAGAATGCTTGTCATTTTTACGGTCTGTAATGTGAGCAGCATATTACACTCGGATTTTCCACCGGTGTCTTATGGAAAGCACAATATATAGCCACAGTTGGCTATATATGATTTGTCAGTTTCTCCTCTTTTCTGCAAACTTCCAGCTACACATTTTCTCAAATAATTTAATTTATTTTATTTTTTAGTTTTTTAAAAAGAAGAAAAAGGTTTTTTTGGCAAAATTGTTTCTGAATACAAACAATTATGGCCAACTTGTGGCCAGCCACTGGCAAGTTTGATTGTGTGTGTGTGTGTGTGTGTGGCCCATGGCTGCAAAATGTCCATACAAAACTACAAACCGAGTAGCCTAGCATGTTACAAATTGCCTCATTCGGACAAAAAAACAGCCCCATTATTGTATCCAGTGAGGTTAGAGGTGGGTATCATCCAGGGCATGCTCCCGGGTATATCGAGGTTAGAGGTGAGTATCAGCCAGAGGTGGGTATCATTCAGGGCATGCTCCCGGGTATATCGAGGTTAGAGGTGGGCATCAACCAGGGCATGCTCCCGGGTATGGGGGTGCGCCTGATGTTGGGAGCTTGTTGAGGAAAAAGCATCTTCGTCCCCAGATTTTCTGAAAGAGTTGTTGCATGATTGCTGGTCAATGGAAGTACTTGCTACATGGTCAGTAGTAGTACTAGTGTGTACATAGTAACCACCTTCTTCTTCTTCTTCTTCTTCCTCTAGAGATTTTTTAAAAGGGCTTCTGTTGCATGGTTTCTAGTCAATCCATGCATGCAGATTCATGTCATGGCAATCTTCTCCCAATTATTATTATTATTATTATTCAAATAATAATAAATAAAAATAATACAGCATTGAACTATACCAGTTTGGCCAGGTTTAGGGTTTAGGGTTCTCCCACACACAAGTTGGGGTGAACAAGTATTTTACCCAGATGTAAAGCACTCAGAGAAATTTCCTAAGTGTATTTGGAGGGCACCTTAGATCCGTGGTTTATCCCTCTTAGAAAAGAGGAGGGATACTACACCTACTCCTTAAGAGTGTGAGGGATCTTACACCTACTTATAGGTCGATGGATGGGGCTATGAAGCAGGGATGGTAAACCATTGTGCAAAATGTGCCAACTACAAAAGTTCAAAATGAAAAAAATGTGTAAAGTAACTAACTGGAACAAGCACACATATTGCTTGTACTCATGTGTAGTACTACTAGCTAGTCTTTGAGATGACCAATAAATCTTGCAAGCAATGGGATTAGCCGAAAGCCAACCAGTACTCCCATCAGTAGCCGACCATGCAGGATGGACTTTGGATGGACAGAAAACACTTTTTTCATTGTATTCATGTTCCACATCTAACCGCCTAATAGGTTAGCTATGTAGTAAACCATCCACATACACCTACCTACGTAGTACCCACCAAGTGCATTACCTACTTATAACTTACTTACATATATATAGTAATCACATACATTCCCTACCCACTTAGGTAGGTAGTTTGAGGGGGGGGTGTTAGAGGGTATACAAGATAAGTTACACTCAATTGTGGATGAATGAATGAATGAATGAATGAATGAACCACAATTGAGTCATAACAGGTTTCCAATGGATGAATGACTGATGGGTGCCCTGGTGGGTTGGGTCAGGGGTCACGTAATCATCCGTATGGATTGACCGGCAATCATGCAACAACTTTTAAGAAAACCTGTGGAGTCTGGAGTCTGGAGTCTGGACCCCAAAGGAAGTATTAGGTATGTACGTATTATGTACACTGATCATCTGTCTCTAACTACAGAAGCCTTTCAGGAGACCATTTGGATTCCCCAAAGCAGCCTTGTTACAATCTATCTCCTCAAAGCAAGCCAGCCAGCCAGCCAAACTCAAGACTCTCTGCAAGTCTTTTTTTTTGGTCTCCCAGATTGGCTAGAATGTAATGATAAAGCAGTCTCACTGGGTGTTCTGTCGGAGAATAATTTCCCTTCCTGTTCAAAGAGAGAATAATTACATATAGTAAAGGACGTCGTGAAGCATCATTTCATCCATCTGTCCCGTCATCATCCATCCATCCGTCTGGTCATCCAATAATTAGAGAAGCCTCCTCCTCAACTGGTCGTCAAAGATGATGATGCAAGTGTAAAATCCGTGAACACAAATTGTATTGGGTATCAGTAACCTACCCGCCTGGTATTGAGTTTTGAGATTTTCAAAAACCTAACCCAGATGACTCGGGTATCATGCACGTAGGTTATCAATCCTAATTAAAACATTAAACATGTTTATGAAAATATGTAGAAAAGAAGGTGGGGGGGAGAAAAAAATTATAAATTTTTATAAATACTTTATAAATTTTGAGTGCTAATACATACATACCCATATCAGACGGGTAAATCGGTAGTCTAAAAAAATGCTTGCTATATATATGTGTGTGTACAGAAGGATATATCAAAAACAAACATGATACCTGCACCACAACATTGGGTTTTCACTATCCCAAAAAGTTCCTTTGTTAATTTTTTATATGTATAGTCTTTTTTTCCTTTTTTTCTCCTGTCAGAAGACAAACAGAGGTACACACACTATGGAGCTTGCTTGGCTTGTCTTTCAAGGAGACATCAGCCTGGCCTGCTTTCAGGCCCTACCAGAAATCTAAACTTTGAACACAGGACAGCACCACTAGGCAGCAGCAGGCGGCAGCAATGCAAGCAGCAATATTATCATGATAATTCATTCCCCTCTCTGACTCAAAGAATAGAGAAAAAACAACAACAACAACAACAACAACAACAACAACAACAGCTGCAGAGAACTGATACAAGACTAGTCTCCAAATTGGTGGCCATGTGACTCTGAGAGAACACATCACATCTGCTCTTCCAAAAGCAGCAGAATTATACTCTTCTTTTGGCTTGGGTGGGGGGGCAGAGATTGAAGCATTGAAGGTGATGATGGAAGAGGTTTTGCTGTGCTGGGTGTTAGTATATTATTAAAACTTCTTGCATAATTTTGCAAAACCACCCATTTCATTTCAGTTCAGTTGCCATGAAAGTTTCATAAATTTGTTTGACGCTGCTGCTATATCTAAGCCCTGCTGCTTGCACACTATTAACACCAACAGCACACTAATCAGGTGTTAGTTTACTTGTTGAAACTTCTAGTATTGCATGCATTGCAAAACCCATTCTGCTTAACATGAATGTTTCATGATATTTAAGGTATTAATCGATGTGGTTATTATGTTAATTGGAACTTGCATTTTGAACTGCAGAAAACCTAAACCCATTCATGTATTAGTGTTTCTCTTTGAGACTTCTTGCATTATTCTTGCATTGAGAAACTCATTCTGCTTGCTTTCCAATGTTTTCATTATGTGTTAGGCTACTGTTCGTATTGGGAACAGCACTTATGATCTGCATATGTAATGGTCTGGAAATTAGTGAATAATGAATGATATGGGAAGCTTGGTTGGTTTCGTTTGAAGAGGTAATTTATATGTGGAACAAGGTGCAAAAAAATTGATCTGGAAGAAATGAATGCAATAGTATATATCGGAGTGAGTGAAGCCTCTGAGATGGTTCAGAAATCATTGCCATCCTTATCCCTGTGAGAAAAGCTAGAATACAAACCCAAGAGTAGGGGTGGATAGGAGAGGGGGAGGGATGATTATTGTTGGCTCTACCAAACAAAACTAACCAACAAACAAAATAACACCGCATAATGACATGTACAAGGAGTCCAACCACATGTAGTTCACAATATACATTACATAGGATATATATCTCACAGAAAGTCTATTACAACACCGTACACAACAACAACAACAACAATGGCAGGTCATTTGTAAAACATGTGCAATGAACATTAGGTTCAAGGAAAATATATAATTTCTAAGAGCAACTCCTCCACTAGTGCACCACACAACAAATTTTGGATGAAGAAAAGTCAAAACATGCTGGTTTTTTGCTTGGCAAAATGGTTTTGGCCCAACATTTTTGCACAGGCTGGCTACAGGAATAGCACAATCTAACACCTGTTGTTGATTGGCTACGTGATTCGATTCGTCCAGGTGGGTTGCTGTTAGTAGTCTCCCACCTTTTGCAATCCCCGGTTCAGTTCTATGGATGGAGCTGGGAAAAAAAAGTAAATAACTAATCTTGGATGTGAAAAAAACTGTTGGAGGGCCGGAGCATGGGTGGAGCTGCTCTAAACTTCAAGAAGTCCACTACAACAACTATCCCACCTTGCAAATGCAACATAAAATATTGACCAAAAGAAGATAAGGTACAAACTTCAAAACCCTCACACTACAAAACCCAAAACCACATATAAAGCATTGGGGGAGGTCCACTAGACATATATACATACACACAGGGTTTCAACAGAGTTGTCCATATTGTCAACAAGTTAAAACCCAACTAAACTAGGAATCTGAATTTATGTTTCTTTTGATTTTTTCCAATTTTAATTTTTCCTATAAACCCATAATTTTCTTTTGTGAGGGGGCTTTGCATGCAGGCATCATAAGTTAGACACTTCCAAAAGAAGGGGGCCATAGATATATATTAGATATCAATTCCTTCATCCATCTATCCATCCATCCATCCATTCATTCATTCATTCATTCATTCGTTCATCCATCCCATGAGAATGAAGACAAGCAAATCTCCACCAACTTCCCTCTCATCACCAAAGCATGAGTCATCCATCAGAGATGGCTACCCAATGTGAGTAAGGAAAATCTGATCCCTCTGGATTCCATAGTGCCAGGCACTTCCTTCACAAACACCACAAAAATTACCAAATTTTCCAGGGTTGGGGTAGGTCCAAAATGCAGGGATAGAAAGGGGAGAGTGCTGGTGCCCAATGCCCATTTTGGCATGGAGATATTTTGTAACAAGCAGCTAACTAAAGTGCACCACAAAACAAAACTTGTAGGTTAAGTTATAGGTTGGAATTTTATTTTACTTTTGGTTTGGGAGATAGGATGGGAAGGAATATGTTTTCCCCCAATTGAAGCCCAACAAATTGGGCAATTTTTTTTTTTAAAAATTGTCCTTTTTTGGGCAACAAAATTATTTTTTGGGGAATTTTTTTGAGGCAATGATTATTATCAAATTTTCCCCCACAAAATAATAATAATAATAATAATAATAAAATCCCACATCTTCAATCAATGAGGGGAAAGTCCTATACACTTGCCTAGTAAACAACAAACATATATAAATGAAGGGGAAACAAAAAAACAAAAAAAAAAAAAAAGGTTTTCCCATGACATAAAAAATTGCATTAATGATTTTCTTCTGTCATTTCTATGACTCCCTTGTCTTGCACCACCCTTGAATTGAAAGCTAATAAATTTTCTCCTTCTGTTTTGTAGTTGGCAAGTGGCTTCAAAACATGGAAGGCACTTCAAGCAAATTACTCTTGTCAACCAAACATCCTAGCAACCAACCTCCATTTTTTCTCTATGAAATCCTATCAATAAAAATAAAATTTTAATTTATTTAAAAAAAGAAATTTAAAAAAAACCTAAAACCTAAAACCCAGAAACAAAAAGAGCCTAATAATTAGTAGTTAATGAGAATTCAGGGAAGAAAGGGTCCCCCTTTTGTCTATAGAAGCATGAAATTTCTTTAAAAAATCAAAAATCAAAATCCACAAAAGAAGAGACTAAAATATTTAATTAATGAGGAAGAAGGGTACCCATTTTCTCTATGAAAGCATGAAAATTTTAGAAATTTTTTTAAATCCAAAAAAAAAAAGGGACTAAATAGTTAATTAGTGAGGAATAATGGACCCCACCTTGTCTCTTTGGAACCCTAAAAAATGGAATGGATAAATAAATAAGTAAATACATAGCCTACATACACACATTTTGAAAAAGAAAAAAAACAACAAAAATCAAGAGCCTAATAATGACCTACCTACCTACCTACCTACCTACCTACCTAGTGAGGCAAAAGAAGGGGGTAGGAATTCCTACCTAAATTTCCCTCAAAACCTGAATTTTTCTTTTTTTTCAGTGTAATAAGAAATTGTGAGCATTATGGCAGTTTTGCTTTGGGAAGCTGCTCTTTGGGAAAGAGAAGCTGAGCAGCTGCATTTCGCAGTTGTTGCTTGCTTGCTTGCTTGAGAGAGGATACTGCTCTTTTGGGAGAGAGAGTCTCTCCTGAGGAAAGATTTTGTAGCTCAACTGCTTTGAGAGCTCTTCAAAGAGCATGAGGAATTAGGAATTTGCAGCTGTTACAACTGCTTTCAGAGCTCTTCACAGACAGCTCTCAGTCTTTGCAGTTTGCTTGCAGAGCAGCTCTGCAGTAAATTTGTTGTTGTTGTTGCTGTTGCTGTTGTTGTTGTGTTTTTGTCCTTGTGATAATCACATTGATAAAAGCAAGAGCTGGTGGCTGCAGCATGGCAAGAACTTAGCAAGAATTGGTGTATTTGGGTAAAGCCAATTTTGCTGTTGTTGTTGAATTGATTTGCAGAGGTGGTGGTGCAGTGCGGGGCCCAGAGATGGAAACAAAATTCTATATTATATTGTTGCCAGAAGAAGAAGACGAAGAAGAAGATTCACAAGAATGAGAAGACGAAGAAGAAGAAGAAGCTCTGAGACTTCCTGACATGGGAGAACTGTTGTTGTTTTGCACTGTAACTCATGATGGACATTGGCAGCTGCAGCATTGCAATTCAGTTTTCTGCTTTCAGGATTGATGATCTCTTGAAAACCCATGAAAACCCATGATCATCGTCATATCCATCTGAGACTTCCCTGAGGTTCTTGCAGCTACAACAAGCTCAACTAGTGTGTGCTTCCTAGACTTGGATGGATTCATCCTCTTCGGCATGCAGTCGAAGAAGAAGAAGAAACAGCTGTGGCTTGGTCACAGGAGCTTTGATCCTGCTGCTCTACTCATGAGTGTGAGTGTCCCATGCAGGCAGGCACTTGATCACCTCAGTTGCTGTTGTGGTTGCCAGATTGTGAGCTTGTGAACAAAGGGTCCTTGAGGAGCTCCTCACAAATTCATTGTTGTTGGTGGTGTTGTTGTTCTCTCAGAGAGAGAGAGAGAGAGAGAGAGAGTCTGTGTGTGTGTGTGTGTGTGTGTAAGCTTCTTGTGCTTGGGTTTTGAGGAGATCTTCTGGATGATAGAGCTCTACGCCAGAGCACTGAGTAGTAGGACTAGGTTAGAGGAGGAGATGTCATCGGAGACGACCAAAGCGGCTGCATGGGCAGTGTTCCAGCATCACGGAGGCAGTACCAATTACAACCGCAGTTGTGGAATCGGTGTGCGAAGAGCCACCCGCTTCAAGGTTGTAGCAGCATCTCCCATAGATCCTAAGCTCCTCTCATCTTTTCTCACAAGAAATTGCAGTAAGAGAGACGGTGCAGTGGAAGAAGACATTGGATGCATCATTGGGTCGTCGTCCTTGAACCCCAATCTGCTGCAGTAGATGGAAGAGAGAGAAAGAGTAACCAAGATTGTGAGCATTTCACTTCTGAACGAGCTCGTGATCTTTGGTTTCTGCTGCTGCTGCTGATGGGAATGTGTGTTTTGTTCTTGTGAAAAAACAAAAACAGATCGAAGCGCAGATGAAGAAGAATCATGGCGGTGGTGGTCCTTCCGAAGGTCTGCATGCTGGGGGCGTCGCCACCAGCTTGTGTAGCAGTAGCAGGACGGTGAAGAATCATCGATGGGATGCAGGGAGCACTCTCTTCGATTCCTACGAGCTCGACTCCTTGTCCAAACAGTTCGACCGAGCCTTCTTCTTCCAGCTCCACCAGCAGCCAAGCTCTTCTTGTTGTTCTTCTTCTTCTCATACTACTCCCGAAGAAGAACTTTTTCTTTCTTCTTCTTCTTCTTCTTCTTCTGCGACGATAAGAAGTTTGACTAGTTGTAGAGAGGAGGAGAGTCTACGTTGTCAATCTTCTCCTTCTTCTTCTTCTTTTTTGGACACAACGCGCATGACTTCTCCATTCTCTCGTCATCAGTCGCATCGCGATGCTCGCGTCCTTCCTTCCGAGAGGATGCGTGACTCAGTCGAAGACTCTTACACTCAGGAGCATCGCTGCTCCTTCCAATCTCAAGGCGCAAACCCAATGCAACAGCCGGTGGTTTCTTCCATTGTCGCGAACACAGCATACAGAGACGAGCACCACCAGCACCACGAGCGCGACGAAGCACCCACCACCACAACAGTCGATGGGCAGAATGCTGCAGCAGGAGCAAGTGGTAAGTCCCCAGGGCGTAGTAGTATCAGTAGCTGTTGCATGGAGAAAGGAGCGATGGCAGAAGAAATCCAAGCTCAGAAACTGCTGCACGAAGAAGAAGACAAAGAACAAGAACGAGAACGAGAACAAGCAGCAGCCCGGGACTTGCAGTTTGCGGGGCATACGCCCAATCCTCTGAATCTGTCGCAACGGAAGTGGCGGAGTTGCGTGGATTACAAGTCCTCCAGGTCCGATGTCTCAGCGGATGGGGGCGGGGCGATGATGCGCCAGAGTTTCCAGGAGAAGCTGCGAAGCTTTTTCCACAAAGCTCGCATCTCGCCCCAAGACTCGTCGCCGCACAAGCTGGGACGTAAGTCTTACACAGGCCCAGAGAATTCTTCCTCTTCCTCATCTTCTTCTTCTTCCTCTCATCTATATGGCAGCTGGAGCTACTGGAATCATGTCGACGACAACAAGAAGCATAACCACACTCCAGACGAGAGCGACGAGCTCTTGTACAAATCCCACCATCCCCACAAACACAGACTACTGTCGCTAAGGAAATCTGGGCGCGACAAGAAGCTGGATGCAGCTGCTTCAGATCCTGCTGTTGCTGCTGCTGCTCCTGCTGTTGCTCCAACCACAACGACAACAGCTCCGTCCGATTGCCACAAGCCTCAAGGCAGCAAGCAAAAGAAGAGTGGATCAATGTTGTTCAGGTCCGTCACTCACGCGCTGCAGGCGAGTTTGCCGCACTTCGGGGGTGGTGGTGGTGGTGGTTCCGAGTCTCCGCGGCACAGAAAGAGCAGCAATGTCACGGAGCACAAGCATCACCATACGATCTATCACCACCATCACGTCGTCATTCACCAGCAACAGCAGCAGCAGCAGCAACAGCAATCTGAGCAGCAGCTGCAGCTGGAGGATTACGAGCTCAAGCTACAGGACATTATCGATAGGAGAGTTCCCAGAAAGACTTTTGAGGAGCACCAGGCCCGTAGAATTTCGTTTGAGGATCGTAAATAGCAGCAGCACATTCAAGCTTCTGGAGCTTCCGGAGACGCTCCAGAACAAATCTGAAGAACTCTGGAGAGTAGAGTATACGAGGGTCGAGGGAACTTGGAAGCTCTAATCTTGAGGGGAAAACACACAAGAAAGCTTGAAACCCTGAGGAGTCCATGATTGCTTGCTTGCATGCATGCAATGCATGCCCAGTGATGGAGGACATCAGAAGCCCTGGATTGTTATGGACACCATCAGAAGCTCTGGATTGTCATGGACACCAGACACCTGCTTGTGGTTTCTTCTTCTTCTTTCTATGTGGAACAAACAACAAGTCTACTTGTAAACAACCTTGTCTTCTCGCCTGAGGTGCTTCCAAGTTCGGAGCCTCATTCTTTTCCATACTGGCAGCAGCAGCAGCAGCAGTGTTTATGGTGGAAGCTCCATGTTTAGGAGGAGCAGCACCAGCAGCACTGTTGTTCATGGTGGATTCAACTCCATGTTTAGGAGCAGCAGTAGCAGGTGGAGAAGATGACTCTCCGGCTCCATCTTAGCAGCAGCAGACAGTGGAAAATGTTGAACCATTATTCAATGGCGGTGGAATTGGACATTGCAGCACAAGATCATGGTAGCAACATTTGCATCTTACTCATTTCAAAGTCTGACAAAAGGGACAGTTCAGAGCTCGATAGAGACACAGACACAGACAGAGAAAACAAACAGAGGAAAATGAGAAAGCTCTAGGTGAAAAAGAATTGGGGGAACTCGTGCGCCATTTGATTTCTAGACTTCAGCACTTTGTTTCTTATTGCCCCTCTTTTCTTTCATGTAATTGTAAGATAAAATTTCTTCTACAACTCAATTTTCCGCTTGTACTCGAAGGGAGACCTTTTTCTTCCATCAAATTCATCAACTTTGCTGTAGTTTTTTCTGTGTTTGCAATTAGACTCTCAATTGGAAGAAGAAGAGCTGAAGCTGCAAAACTTGAAAGCAGGGAGGAGGAGGAGGAGGGAGAGTGGCAGCAGCAGTATCAATGTATCAACTTCTTCTACTACAGTCTGCTGTTGATTCAGCTTCCTTCCTCATCTTCTATCACAAAATTTGCAAACAAAATGTGAAGAGATTCCTTCCTCCTCTGCCATCACAGAATGCACACAAAATGCTGTTGCCTTCTTCAGTAGTGAATACAAAGAAATTTCTGCAACAGGGAGAAATCTCTGCATCAAGCAAAAACCATCTCTTGTGGGTGCAAACACACTGACAGGAGCCACACCTGTGAACTTCACTTAAGTGAACCGCATGAGAAATTGCTTCAACAAGCAAAAGCCTGTCATGTGATGTTTTGAGTATGTCCATTATCCTGAACGATGTGCAAATCCAAAACACAAGTTTCTAGCTTCCAGAGAGAACTTGGTACATTCGTAGTTTAGGGCACAAGATTGACAGACATTCCTTCTTGTTGCTTTTGGTTCTTTCTCTTTCTCCACGGTTCAGCTGCACAGGGACAAACTGTTGATTCTAACCCTGCAATGTTATTGCAACTCCTCTTCCTCCTCCTACTGCAACACTTTTGCAACTCCTCCACTTTTTGATACCCAGGTGCTAATAATTCCCCAAGCAAGCAAAACTCTTAAACCCTTTGATTGACAAAGCTTTAACAGCTTTTCATCAGATACAAGTTTTAAGAGTTTTAGACCCAATTTTCACTCTGGCTCCTCCTCCCCATCACAATTTTTTATGAACAATTATGGGTTGAACAAAGATTTTTCCAGATCCCATTCTTGCTTTTTTTATATTCAACCATTTTTTGATAACAGAACATGAGAGAAGATAAAGAAGAAGGTGCGCGATGGCGGTGACTAAATCACTTCACAAAATCTCAAAGGTGTGTGGTGGTGGTGACCTAATCACTTCAAAATCTCTTTGTGCTTGCTAATCTCCAGCTCTGCACTTTGCCATAGAAAACACCCAAATTACTGGTTTTGAAGGCATGATGAACAAGCCCGAATTCGATGCAGTTATTGGCTCTGCCTATGTCACAGTCAATGAATTGTTTTCAAGAGGAGTTTGATCTCTTCAGCACACTAGCACTTAAAATGTTGTAATAGGCTTTGTGCTTTAGGTGTGAAGAACTAGTTGGTCCTTTTGGGACCCGGAGTGGAGGTAGGCCTAGCCCCCAATATTATGAAGGGTATTAGTATTTTTCCCCTTTCAATTGTTGGGTTCATTTTTTTTTCTTTTTTCTAACAAGTAAATTGGATGTGCAATGCATAATCATAGCCAAAAAGGAACAAGCACAATTTTACTTCAAAACCTTCTTAAGATTGATGTTCAATAGATATATTAATCAATACTTTGCATTTAATGGGTGAAGGGCATCTCAATTCATATTTTTATAAAAAATCAAAATCCTATAAAGTGTGTAATGGGTCTAAAGTAAGGTGTGTTTTAATACTATGGTTGGGTCTGGAAATTGAAACACCAAAATCCAACCAACAATCGTTGGAATTTAAAATCGCACTTGTGTGGTGCTTATTATTAATTTTATCAATTCAATGTGGGCACATCTCTCTTTTTTTTTTAAAAAAATCTAAACTTTGAAATAATCACTCAAATGAAAGTTCAAATGAATTACAAAAATATCTATATATGAGGGAAGGTAGTTTGTTTATTTTGTTCGAATGGTTCATGAAACCAAGGTCATAATGACACAAGGAACGATGTTAAATTTGAACTTCGTGTTCTTAGAAAAATGAAATTAACAAATAATTGTAGAAGGCCGCAAGTTGTTGACATGAAAATCATGTTATTAGAATACATGATAGAATGCACATAATATTATCTAACCTGGATGTCAATTTTGTAAAAACATTTCATACTAAATGTTAACATTGCCTATGTATCAATTATCGAGATGTTTTTATCCAATTATAAATATGTCTTAATGATAAATGTAATTAAGACTCAATATTTATTAAACGTTTCATATATTAAAGATGTAAACAAAAAATGTAAGTATAACATTTGGTATATATGTGGTATTTTCATAAGAAATGACATCTCTAAATTTTTTAAAGTATAACTCAACCTAGGATTTGAACCTAGAGAAATATGGCTAATTTGCACATTGAGTGGAAATGAGATTGCTAAAACCAATCACAAGAATTGCACATAGTGCATACTAGATTACAATGATATATGTGTTAGTATCTCAATTTACAATAATGTTCACATTTTCTAAAAACCATGGCAACATAGGTTGTATGTCTAAAGGTTGAAAATTGTTAATAATTTTTTAATTTTTTTGACTTGTCACTTTAAATAACATTACATACACTAACCCTTGTGCAAAAAATTTACAAATATGTATTGTCACTTTGGATGATATTGTTGCACCTTGGGATTTGTGCCATATAATTGTATAACTTAACATTAGAAGAAATGATGCTTTGTAAAATGTCCTTGAGAATCATATTTGTTTTGAATTTATTTTTTCCAAACTATTTGCATGTATCCTAAGGGATTGAATGCAACGAAAATGCTACAAACATTATCTTTTGAATTAAACTCCAACTTTGTTACAATTCCAATGGTTCCATTTACAACACCAACTTTTAAGTCAATGTTTTCAGTCAACATAACCAATGCTCCCAATACAACATGTTGCATGTGATTGAATCTTTTATTGTTAACCCAAGATTGAATGTGTTCAAGATTCCTTACATTTGTCTCCAATTGAAGAGCATAAATTTGGTAAATTGGAAATTTCTTGTGAAGAATCAAATCATTGTAATAATCAATGTCCTTCCAATGTGTGCAAAGTATTATCGTTTTGTCATCAATGAATTGTTCTACTAATTCTTCATCAATGTAGCAAGTGTTCAAAATTGATGAAATTCTTTCTTTCATTGGTGCTCAACAATGGATTATGTTCCAAAAAGAATAATATTCTGGGTCTTCAACATGTTGGATTGAAGTTTTCAAAATATGGTACGTTGCAAAATTCCAATCAATCACATTATAAACATAATGTTTTTGACGATAATTTTTTATGTCTAATAGATGGCAATGACATAATGCTAAAAGTTGTGCATGATCACCCACCAAAATCACTAATTTAGAATGATATGGTTCATTTGTATCATTGTCAACTTGGCATAGTCTAATTTCAATGCTTTGCAACAATGTATTCGTCATCATTGACATTTCATCAATAATGATGATTTCAACTTCTTTGAAAATTTAAAATTCAAAACTTAATTCTTATAATGACCAAACATATCCTTTGCAATATATATGAAACATGTTGTGGACAATTGAAACTTTTGAACTAAGCCTTGATGTTGCACATCCTATTGTTGTAGTAAAGATAACTTACTTTTTTAATCAAATATAGTATTTGGTTAAATACCAAATGAAAAATATATTTTCACTACTAGGAGTTCCTAATATAAAACATACATGCAATGGAAATATGCATAACTTCTAAGTGGTAATTATTTTAATATTTGAAATGAAATCATATTTAATATTCACAAAAATCAAATAGGTTATGTACTTAAAATGAAATGTAAACCATTTGTTTTAAAACAAATGATGTTGAATATATGCATTTGTTCAAGTGACAAAATTGCATTTTCCAAAAAATCACCAATTTCATATATCCAATAATTTAGATTAAATAAACCAATCTGTGATCCAACACATGTAACATCAATATTGATATTGATTGTAAATTTTGTGAATTTTCAAAAGGATGTTTCTCCAAAAGCTTGTTGTATATTTGGTTTTTCTTCTCATCATCATACAAAATTCTCTTCCCATTTTCAGATCTGATGTCGCAACCCTAGCTTTGGGCTCACGACCAAGGAAAAGGGGTTACAAGGTTGCGGGCCAAGAGGAAGCCCGAGAGTCAAGGCAAGAGGAAGCCCAGGAGTTAAGGCAAGAAGAAGCCCAGGAGTCACATCACATACTCCCGGGAGTGTAAGAAGTGCAAGGGAATATGAGGGAGTGAACCTAGGGAGTATGAGGAAGTGAACCCTCACACTCCCAAGGCAACTCCCACTTTGGGAGATGGACTCCCGAAACTTCAGAAAGTCATTTCAGGGGTCAAAACTAAATGGCTTGTGGCGTTCTTTGTATTATGGAAAGCTCTTGAAACGTAGATGTCTAAAATGGGCTCACATTAATCATTTGGACATTTGAAACACAAATTATGGCCAAAAGAAAGGCCAGGAGTCAAACTACCAATTTGACTCTCGACTATAAAAAGTCGAGAATCGACCCGATTTACTTGGTTGCATAGGATGTGCAAATACCATTGGAAAGCTCTTGACGAGAGTTACAACTTTGCTTTAGACCTCATCTTGATCCGAGGTTTTCTCGCAAAGTTATGGGGCTCCAAAGTGACAGGAGTCCCAACCAACGCAATTTCGAGACTCCCACTCGGGAGTCCCGAGAGAGAAAAGCCATTTGGATGTAGGCTTCGTGGCCAGCCATAGAATATACTATAAGGGGGAAGGTGGTGGCTTCCCCCAAGTCCGGGCCGTGGTGAATCTAATGTGTCCGTGTTGCCCGTGGCTCGTCCTAGCACCAAAGGTGCTCCAACTATGCACTAACCACCTTGTGTGGGTTGTGTGCAGGCCCATGTGAGTGAGTGAAGCTTGTCAACTCTTCCTAATCCCATCCTGGAGCTCCAACACGCCCCTCTACCCCTCCAAATGTTGTGAATTAAAGAACGTGCCTCGACTCATCCCTCTTCAGTTATCTTCTACTTGGACTCACATTTGAATTTTTCAAGGAGTTGGGAGTGCGTCATATGAGGTTTTGCAAAGAATTAAGAGTTTTCACAATACCACAACAAAACATTCATGATAATATGATCTTACTGAATTTGTGGGAGATGTTAATTCACATTTTCTAGAAAAAGAAATGTTGTTTAACAAGCATGTTGAAAAAAAATGGTTCAACATGTTTGCCAGGATTGAAATTGATGAACCGCACCAAGTGTTCACTTTTATATTTAAAAACCTTAATTTGTCTTTACCAAACATGTCTTCTTCTTCAATTCTTATTGTTGTGGAAAAAATGTTTCTAATACTTTGTAAATGTGTATTGGGCCATGTCAAAAGGCCATACACAATAGATATCAATGGGATGAAATCCAAGTATCTTGGATTTAGTCACCATTTTTGTATGCACGTTTGGCAATTTTGAATCAACACCCTTTTACACTAACATTTTTAATACAATTAGGATTTGTAAACGTGAGAGGGCTATTTCTATTAGAAATACTAATTTTGTTATTATTATTGTTAAAATCAATTGAAGTTGCAAAGGGGTTACATCAACCAATTCCACTACTACAAAACATGGTTTTTCAAATGGTTCAAGTTAACTAATTGGTCTTTTTTGACTAATGGACATGTCCATTTTGATTAAAGGCCCAAAACATGTTTTTTGACCAATCAATTTGATTAAAATGACTTATTTGACCAATACATCTAGTCAAATTAAACAACCCTAGTCAAAATGGCTAATGGGATTTAGTCAAATGGGACATCTAATCAAATTGAACATAAGAAATTGACATCATTAGTCAAAATGACCAATGTTCTTTAATCAAATGGGACATTTTATGCTTATTACATACCTACTTCCTACCTCCCACTTACGATTTTATGACCTACCTACTTATTTACCCACCCACCCACCCACCCACCTATCTTTTATAACCTACCTACTTCCATACCTCATAATCTTGTAGTGAAGTGTCAAAATAAACATGTGAAATAAAAAATTTGACAAAAGTTGAACACCTTTTGATGGTGTGGTCCATTGGTTAAGGACTTGGTTTATCATTGGGAAGGTCAAAGGTTGAATTCCTAACATTACAACCTATGTACATGCTTAAGGGGCTAAGGTAAGTAGGATAGGCTAAGTAGGATATACTAGGTTACATTAAGGTAGGTCAAGTAGGATAAGGTAAGTTAAGCTATGCTACCACCTACCTACCTATTTTTTTACAACCTACTACTTACCTACTTACCTTTTTATGACCTATTTACCTACCACAAACTTTATTTATCTGGGCAAAAGTTTGATTAGTCAAAATTACCAATCAAATGGTCCATATTCTACCAATCAAAAAAACCACCCTAGTCACAACAAATATGTTGAAATCAATTTGTCCAAAATGACGAAATGGTCTTTTCAATGCCTATTCAAATTAGGTATTTGTTGACTAAATTTGCTAATAAAAAAGTACCATGTTTTCTAATAGTGTCCCCAATTTTTTGCACTAACATCATCCAATTTAATAGTGCCTTGTGGTTCACATTTCAAAGCATATTTCAAAAGATAATATGACCATTATGAAGATGTGATTCACTGAATTTCATGTGTGCACCCACAATATCAATGTAGTACAATGATAAAGCACCATATTTCGAGCTTCCTAAATGAGTGATAATATTGTCACCTAGTTCATAAGTAATTCAAACAAGCCAAAACCCATGCAAATATTTCAAACAATGATTAAATTTTGAATATTTAAATATCCACTTCTATGTGAATATCATTTTAATTATGAAAATTTGTGTTAAATGAGAAATTTGATTGTCATGGAATTGATATTAAAAGTTCATATTAAAGTTCACATTTTAAAAACATTTTGAAGAGTTTTAAACTTGAACAATCAAATGTTCAAAATAAGAACAATTTTACAAATATAAGACTAAGGTCTCTCTTAATATTAAAGATTATTGACTGCACACATATAAAGATGATAATAACTGTCTAATTAACTCAAAAATCACACAATTGATTTGATTCTTTTCAATCCACCTTTGTGTGATTGAATGTTGAGCCACATGTTATTCAACAAATATTATAGTGGGAAATCTGTATTTGCAAGTTTCAATTTGTTTATTTGTTTTACATCATGAATCACGTTGATGCATTTGTTTTCATTCCAATAGCTTGAACAATGTCAAATCATGTTCATTGTTTAGCAATATGAATTTTCTAGACTATTCGTCAATAGTAGCAGATACCATTGCAACCATTTCATTTGTGATGGAGTCAACATCAACATCATTTATCCATAATATGATGTGTGCATGTGTAGAATTAGGGTGAAAGTACAATAAGAAATTAGACAAATCTTGATTATTGTTAACATAAATGGAATGTACCATAAAATGAACATTTATTTAGTAAAATTTTAAAAGCATAATTATTTCAATGAACAATATGATTACATTATTTGACTTATGGTTGATTATTATTATATTAAGGTTTTTCAACAAGTTACAATATTAAACTTGTTATAAATTTGATGCATGTAGGTGTGTTTTGACAATAAGATTTGACAAGGTTTCAAACTTTATGTTATTGAATTTAAATGTTTAATAAATGATTGCATCAAAATGTACTTGTTTAATATTTTGTTTATGTTAAATTAATTATGTTTTCACCCACCTTGACGTTGTAACTCCAATAATGTTACATGATGTTTGACAATGCCAAGAATGTTATCACCACTAAAAACATAGGTTAACATGAAGGCTTGCAACCTTGCATAAAATAATGCCACACATTCAACTAAGCAATCCTTCCAAGAAAATGTGTTATTGAAAAAATAGCAAGATTTTCAATGTCTTTAATTTCTTTCCATCTCAAATTTGACGTTTGATCAAAAATCAAAGTGAAGGAAAAATGAGGGCATTCCAAAGTTCTCCACCATCACTAATAACTCTTTGAATTGGGTATGGTGCCATTATGGCATTAATGGAATAGAAGGTGGTAAATTGAACTTCATGATATTCTTGAGAACATCAATTTCTAACCATTGAAGATGTTGGCATTTTAATCTTTGTACATCCTTCTTCAAACATAAATGTTTTGTAGCATTGAGTAGTTGAATTGCTTGTCACACTTGGTACATCAAGAGTAAATATGGTGGATATAATGTAAACATTCTCTATTTTAAATAAGGAAATAAACCACTGATTCCATTATATGCCCCACATCCGTGTGGAAATAGGAAAGGGAATAATGTCTTTTCAAGTGACATGTTCAATGTTGGATTGGTGCACATGTCATCTTCTCGAACCAATAACCTTTTAGTCTTGAAAGGGTTGTCATTGTTATGCATAGTTAATTCTCCAATTTCAAAGGCGTCATCAAAACTATGAGGAATTTTAGGATGCATGTCAAAAGGTAACAAGAATTTTTGAATGAAAGGTTCCACATTCATACTTGAAAAAGGCCTTTCACCAATACCAATTTTTGCAAGTATTTCTTCTACAATGAAAGAAAATAAAACACATAATCCATGAGTTGGATTTGGTTTTTCAATATTGTTGATGTATTTTTGTATAAGTGGATTTGAAGACAAATTTTGGTGCAAGAGATTTTTAAGGGCCAAATTAACATCCTTTGATGTATTAGTTGGATGAAACTTGGAGTTCCAATAGAGTAAAGGATTGTCAAGTAACCCATATGGTTGTATTTGGCCATGCATGAATTTGTAATTTTGTTGTTCAATTTTCATTGATATATCAATAATTGAAAGAAGTTGAAGATGGAATAGATTGAAAGCAAGGATTTGTTTCATATAATCCATGCTTTGAAATACAACATATTTGATATATTATGGTTGTTCATAGAATTTAAAACATGCATTACATACATACACATGCAAAGCATCACAAGTGGTTGTGTATGTAGACATAATAATATTTGAACAACCATACAATGTTGCACCAACAACAATTCCAAATGTATTCGAAACAACATTAAAATGTGTTCATTGGAGGTGCAATTTTGTGAATTCACAAAATCCACAACATCTCATGTACATTTACTCCAATTCAAATGTAATGCTACAACTTCAATCCATGACCTATCAAAAGGTTTGAAAACCTTTTGTTGTTTATTTATATAGTTTTGTCATTGACATCTTCATTTCTCTTTTAATTTCATTTTTGATTTATGAAAATGACTTGGATCACATTAGATCTGATGATACCACCAACTATAGAATGCAAATGAATTACATGTTAGATTATAGTCCTAAAATTATTTAAAGCAAATAAACAAACAATGCAAAATTAAAAGATTTTTGCAATTGGGTATACTGATATATTATGAATAATCATAATCCATAAACATTAAAATATCCAAATTCTATACAAGTGGTTTCTTAATGATATGTATAGCTATAGGCTATAAAATTACTTGGAAAACATTTGAATTAATACATATTATATAGGATTAATCATTCTCAGTGAATTAAAAATTATTTACTAAATAAATTCATTTAAGAAGTTTCTAGGAATATACCATTCATCATAAATCATTTGAGTTTTTAACTGGTATTAATTCCCACACATGCTTCAATTACAACTATAATTATTTTCCATAACATTTTTTCCCAAAAACTTTAAGTTTCATCAAAGCCAAAATATATGTTTTGCATGTAATCATTCAATATGATTCCTTTCATGTTTTTTTGGTGTGGTATATAATCCTTTGAAAATCATAACATTTTATTTTTATTAGTAATTCCAATTTTCTTACTTCACATTTGAAATTATTTAAAATTTATTTTTTTAAAATTCATTCAATTTTTTAATATTTTTATTGAAATATGAAAATATCCCCAATTACTAAACCAAAATATAACATTAGTATTATTCAATTAATTATCAATTTATTTTCTTAACATGTGAAATTATTTGAAAATTACACTATAATATTTTATTTTATTATTGATGTTTGTGTTTTCTTGCATATTCAATTTTGTAAGATTATTTTGATGTTAAAAATATTCAATGATGTGAGATTTTTAAGAACTTTGTTTTTTAAATGCCAATTGTAATTTTACTATTTTCAACCTTTATTTTTTGGGTATATTAAAATAAAATAATTAGTATCAATTACCACATGACATACTTAATCTATTACAACTACAATGATTTTCCATAATGTTCACCTTTTTCCAATTAATTTCAAACTTCATCAAAGCATAAATATATATTTTTCATGTATTCATTCAATATAATTAGTTTCATGTTTTTTGTGCTATAATATTTAATGCTTTGAAAATCACAGATAATTTTTTGAAAATGTTTAAAATTCATTAGCATCATTCTATCAATTATCAGTTAACTTTTTTAAATATGTGAAATTATTTGAAAATTACATAACCTTTTATTGTGGTCATTAATTTTCATCATTTTTCAAAAAGATAAATTCAATTATCATCTTTTATAAACTTCATGTGCAGGGTTAAAAAATATTACAATTCACTTTGATTTTATTACATTGGGATTTTATCATCTCGATTTGTTTTCATATGTCATTATTTTGTAGTGCAATTTTACTTTTATTTTTTTGGATTTGAAAAAGTGATTATTTAATTAAAATATCTTACGTAATAGATGATATGAATGTATCATTTATTATAACTAATAATAAATGACCCTTTATCACACTTATACAAATTAAATTTTAGGGTAGAAGTCAAGGGATGAATTGTTTTACTATTTGGAACATCTTGAAATGAATCTTGGGAACATATTTGGATTTCATAAATACTAGGTGTACATAATATATTGGGAACTTGATGTGAACTTAGTGGAAAAGTAATTTGGAACGTCAAAATATAATTTTAATTGCACTTGTGGTAATTGGAGACAAACCATACTTTTATACAATAAACATAATTTCTTTGAGTTAATATGAATTTAAATTAGTCATTTAATGAGCACCAAATCTATCAATTTTTTTTTGTTGTAATTAGGAAAGTTCTAATATTGTCATTTAACAACATGTATGCCATTTGGCAATGTTTTTGATTGCTAGGTAGTGTTCTAGTTGATAAGTTTGCATTTTGATCTTTCATAACATACAAATCCAGAAGACTCTGAATTGGATAACTATTTATTTAGTGATTAAATGTCAGATGCACATATTTGTACCCAATTACAAATATGTAATTGATACTTATACTTTGATGTAATATATATGAAAATTTTCAAATATTGAAGTCATAGACTTAACCTTAAATAATGACTTACAATATTTGTGCATATTTATATTAAAACATATATGGCACATGTATTTGGTATGTTTGCAAGAAAGTATACTTTCAAATTTCCAAAAGAATAGAATTCAACTTGGGATTTGAATCCATAAAAAATGCCCTCAATTTGCACATTGAATGAAAAGGAGATTAGTGATACCAATCGTATGAATTGCACATAATGCATATTAGTTTCAATGTTACATTCTAGTATTTTCAAACTTACACATTTAATTTGAAGAGACATATATATAAACCTTATGATGTTTTATCAATTGATTTTGTCATTTTCTATTTTGATGTTTATAGATTTTATGTTCAAAGTTCAAACACATGTGTAATAATTTGAAAATATATGTAAACCCTAAAGGATAACTTATATTATATTGAAAATGATGATGCCATAAATTGTACAATGCAAATTCCAAGTACATATGTGAAATTTGTGTTTAGGCAATTCAATAAAAAAATGATATAAAATAATTATTTTTCCAAAAAATTATTGATAATACTTTAATATATTTGAAGACATATGATGATGATGCATATTAGGTTTCATATTTGTAAATTCCTTCTTTCTATCAATTTGAATTCTCTACTATATGAATTTTGAAATTTTAATGATTTAATGATTTAATATTATGATATATTTGCATTTTAATTCTACAAATTCTTGGATTTGATATGTAAAATAATTTCTAAATGAATTTTTAAAAATTATTGTTGTCAATTTTATGTCTTTTTCATACATTTATAAAATAATCAAAATTCATCCCAAAAGCATACATATAATTTACATCAATTTTAAATGTATTATTTTAAGGTCTATAATGTTTATTTCTTGCATTCATTCCTTGTCATCAATACTCTTATATATATACATATGAAAATTTGATATTTAATTATTTAATTATTTAATATTATGATATAATTGCATTTTAATTCTACAAATTCTTGGATTTGATATGTAAAATGCTTTTAAAATGACAAAATTTTCATATTATCATCAATTTCACATGTTTATTATACATGTTTGGAATAATCGAAAATTCATCCCAAAAGTGTACATATAATTTACATCAATTTTTTATTTTTTATGTTAAGGTATATAATGTCTATTTCTTGCATTTATTCCTTGTCATTCAATGTTATAGTATATATTTTTTGATTTATGAACTTTATATCTCCAAAGGCTAAATTTTTAATTAAAATTTTAACTACAAATGCATTAAAAATATAAATGTTAAATATAATGACACTACACTTTGGTATGATAATTCAAAAAAAATTCAAACAAATTCAAAACCTATATATATATATTTGAGTGTTTCCATCAAGAATTTTCTTTTCATGTGTTTGGATTTAATATGTCAAATGTTTTTAAAATGACAAGCATTTTTATAACCTCATCAATTTCACATTTTAATTATACATGTTTTTGAGAATGATCATAATTCATGTTATAAGTATTAACATAATTAATTTTAAATTTTAAATGATTATATTGAAGTCTATAATATTGTCTTGCTATTCAATTTCATAAAATTTTAACATTTTTGTGCAATGTTTGATTTCTTTTGCATTAAACATATAATTTTGTGTAAAAAGGACTTTTGCATGATTTTTTTTGGGTTTATTTTTCCTCTTTTTTCTTTAGTTTATTGAACATTATGGAATAAAAATTCATGAAAACATTCAAAAATTAGTTACATTTTCACCACAAAAAAATACAATATAAAAAAGATTTTTAACATGGACCCATGAAATTTACCCATGAAAAAAATGATCATGTGGATACCCGTTCATTTGAATGTTGTGAATTTCTTTTGTGAAGGTTCATAGTTCTTAATAATAACATTGGAAATTTAAAAAAGGCAAAAAAAAAGGGCATATGCATCAGACATTCAACAATAAGGCTATAATCAACATATCAAAATCTTGATGTCATTTTTTAGTGGATGGATTCTTCTCTAGCTTCATATTTAGGGAAATTATCCAAAGGATTATTCATTTTTTCAGTGGCCTTTTCATTTTTCATTTAATTTTTCTTCAGTCTCTGATGGGTCATTCATCGTTAGATTCTTCTTCAGATCATAGTGTGTTAATCTTCTTTTGATCTTGAAGTTTCATTCTTTAGTGGGTTCTTTAGATCATGGTGCAAAAACATTGGAATTTTTTATTTTCAAAGAAGATGAGTGGAAGCTCTATTCTACAACACTAATACCACTTGAGAGTGTGAACATGTTTTTTCTTTGGATGCTAAACTATGTACTTTTAATGTAAACTTGAAAAATGAGTTATGAATAGATGAATACTAGCAAATGGTGACAAAAGTTCCAAGAGCAATTTACAAAATCCATGAGGTTTAGGAATCTACATTGGTCAAGGACAATCACCAAAATTAGAAGGCAATTTTAGTACAAATCTTGACAACATTAACATCATGTAATAATAATCTTGAAAAAGATGATGATGACAATGTTTAATCATAATGTGAAAGTGTTAAATTAAAGATCTTGACAAAAACCCCATTGAAGTTCAAATATATGATATAATCCCAATAATATACAATAGAACCCCAAAAACAAAAACATGTTGTTGTGAAAAAAATGGACAAAGAAAATAGTGATGTATAGCAAATTTTACATTAATACCAATTAAAGAATGAACACTTACACTTACACATAAATTAATATTTTAAAAGTGAGAAATGATAATGAACACACATAAAAGTAGAACACTTGAAGAAATATCTAGAAAAAAGGAGAAAGGAAAAGAAGACAAAGGGCTAAAATTTTTATAAAAAGTGTTACATTCAAAAAATGAGCATATGTATTGTGCTCATATATAAATTCTTAAAACTTGTAGACTTCCAATAGTTTTAGTAGATATAAAACATCAAAAGACATATAATTATTTTTAAATGTAACAATTTAAGAAGTTGAAGGCTTTTGTGAACAATACAAAACACCAATTTTGTCTATTTAAGAATATGAAAAGAACTAGACACCTTATGGCTTTCCAATATACTTATTTTCAATTTCCATTTCAAGGTGTGTAAAAAAATGAAACAACATGGCAAGTAGTTAATCTGAATTTTGATTTTTGTAGTCATGGCTTCAAAAAATTTTCAAGTAGACTAAATTTTATGCTCCAAAATCTGATAGCAAAATTTGCATTTCAATTCCTTGTGTTGGCACCAAACAAAACATCAATATCACCATAAAAAAAATAGTGGTGTACTACCACATGCCAAAAAATGCTTATGGATAATTATGGATGCTAGGATTTTCAAGCCAAACAATCATTTCAAAGCTATGAACAATAAAAGAGTTTATAGATGGTTGGATGTAGAAAAAAACTTTTCTTTCAACACATAACAACTACCTACCATGTCCAAGTATTCTACATACAAAGGCCCAATTGTAAGTTGAGTCTGAATTGCTACAAAAGAATGTAACATTGTATGATTTTGATGTTAGCAAATAATCTATTACTTGTTTAAAATATCAATATAAGGCTATAATATTCAAAAGTAGGATTTCAATTTGATGCTAACATTTAAAAAATAAATTGGGTCATGTTTTTATCCTCATGGATGTCTTAAATGTCAACTACGACCAAAATGACATTCATCTCAATAAGCGGGATGCATATAGTCTCATCCATCAAGAAATACAATCTACTTACAAGGGGATTTTGAGTCCATATCACCTCAAATGTAAATACTTTGAATTTGATAGAAAAAAATGACATGGCATCTTACCTTTTTCCCTCTTACCAAGCCATGGAGAACGTTCTTCAAGAGTTAAATGTTGTTGTGAAAGATGATTATGCATCCCTACCCTTTGTTGTCCCTTCTCAAAAGGTGAAATCTCCTACAAAAAAATCAATGAACGATTAGCAAGTTTCATTACCAACTCAAGTGCTAAAAAGTCCAAAATCTATCAATGTTTAGCATGTTCTAAAAATAGTTGAGTTTGATGATCTTAACACTGAAGAAATGAAGGTTGGAAAAGAAACCTTTGAAGTGACTAAAGAAAACATTATTTTCAATTGAAACATCTAACAAAGAGGATAAACAAGTTAATCCAATTGAAGCTCATGAAGAGGATAGCCCAACCAATTCAAAAAAAAGTCATGGTCAACCTCTTAGATCAAACAACAAGAAAAATCCAACTACAAATAATGTTGTCCAAAAATGTAATGTACCTATAAAAAAAGGGAGCAACTCTTTGAACAAAATACAAAAGCATTTTGTGTATAACATTAGATGTAAGAACAATAACAAATTATACATTGGGCAGAGTATTAATCCATACAAACAATTCAAACAATGTATGCGTAGACCACCCAAGAAAATGAAACATGACATTGATATGAACAAAACAATCAATCTAACATTTAAGTTGGATATTTTGTATTCAAATATGCATAAATACAAAGTTGATAGAATGAAAACCAATACATTCAATATTTTGATAATACTTCTAGTACAGGTTATAATTTTTTTTCCTTAAAACCTACATCATACAAAAAGTATTAGTATTTGAAAAAAAACAATATCATATGTAAATGTTGAAGTCATATGAACAAAATAATGAATCAAAATCCATGAGCCAAAATTGTGAATGTAATGGTGAGGGATAAAGAACACCCATACCTCTTAAGTTTGTATATATGACTATTTATGCACATCTCTATATAAAATCCGAATAAATAACAAGCCAAATTGGTTTATCTTTGCACATTGTGTTGTAACTAGATAGTATTTGTGGTTTTGTAAGTCACTTGTGTTAGGGCCAATTTGAAAGGTTCAAATCCCCCACAAGTGCTTTTATTTTACTAATGTAAATTCATTTGTTTGTATGTTTTGTTCAATTGTGCTTGTAGTTTGAACTTTGCATTATGTGTGCAATATTACAATTTGTTGAAACTGGTTATTAAACTTAAAAAATTAAAACACCACAAAACAAACTTTAATTGCAATAAAATAATGGTTAAAAACCTCTAACTTAATTCCAAACATAGCCATAATTTTTCACCTATAAATTTGAAATATGGGCTAGATTTTTTCACATTCTAAGTGGTAGTCATATTCAAATTATAAATTATTTGGCAATGGGACCAATCAAAGTTCCCAACACACAATAGTTTTTACTAAATTAACATTATGCATTTAAAATTTGATCCCACTAACTTCTTTGCAAAAATGAAAAAAAAACATAGATTAATAACAATGGAGTTACAAGTCAATCAAAACTTAATTTAATTAGTGGATATTCACATTATACCATCTACAAATTATCTTGATCTCACAACAACAAAATTGAAATTCATTGGGTCAACTCAAACATGACATGATAAGTTTTTTGGCTTAATAGTATTATGAACTACAAGGTATGTGCAACATGTAATTGTAAGAATGACTAATTACCTAGTTGTTGACAAAAAAAACTAAAGTGATTATGCATGTTTCAAAGGCTAATTACAAAACCAAATGAAAATTAACCATATGGACTTTTCTTTTGTTCTTGAAGTTTGAAATCATGTTCCTATCATATTGGGGGGAGGGGGGTATTTATTTATGTTTTTCTTAGTTAATGAAAGGTGCACTCACAAATGATTTTTTCCCAAAAGAAACCATTTGATTGGGCCATCATGAATATTTTGGGAACATGGAAGTTGAACCATGATCCAACAATACGGGATAAAAAATGAAACATTACTGTGAATGTCTTAGGGAACACATTGGGAATTGAGAAAAAACAAAAGAAATTCCTTCTGCATCCCCTTCATCCCCCAAAGTTCAAAAGAAAAAAACTAAGCCCCTTTTGAGCCTTTTCATTGAGTACATGAAATTTCTATTTGCAAAACAATTTGTCACCATTTTCAACATAACAAGACAAAATTGCCAAAAAAACATTAAAAAACCACTAAAGAGAATAATACATATTTCTGTTTTTGGTTCCTTAATATTTTCAATAGTTTTTTTCACATAATCACACACAATGAAATGAAAATCACTTGTGTAACACTTTTGAGTGAGTGTAAACCACAATGATAAAACAAAAATATGTGCATGCCCAAACATAGATAACTCATGACAAAAAAATTTCATAAAAAATCACAATCTATGTAATAAAAACACAATTTTAATATTTTTAATTCATGGTCAACTTTCATTTTTGTTTTGTGTTTGAAACACATTTTCATTGGATGATTATCAAACTCATAACATGCTTTCACATTTGCTCCATGTCGTCCTTTGTGCATATAATTCCCACATAATATTTACATAATTGCTAGGGATCACACAAATTTATACAATTTATGATTTATAAAAAAAAAAAAAAAGTAAAAAGGAGATTGAATACCATGCATAATATTGAAACAACTTTGTCATGGACGTTTTCAAATGTTAAATGCAAAGGTTTTTTTTATTCACCTTTTTCATTAGCATTTGTTCATTTGTGAATAATATTTTGAGCAATGTTAACATATCCACATGAAACTTAATTGGTCAACACATTTTCATATTTCAATAGGGTCTGATCAGAATCCAACCAACCATAAAAGGTGTCGGACTACAAATGAAAACAAACAAAATTAGAGAAATATTTATGCTTTGACATTTAAAACCATGGTAATCATGGCAAGTTGTTTTTTTTTCATTCATATGAATGTTAAGGAATTCAAGCCAAAAATCCATTTCATAAAATTTTAAGTTTAAGTTTCCATTTAAGGCCTTTGAAAATGAACACCTATTGTGTTAGAAGAAGTCATTTTTGCAAAGGACTATAAAAGATATTCATATAATTTTTTTAAAATATGGAAAAAAATTAAGAGGATAAAGACATATTAGCCACATTCAGAAAACATTCATACCTTAAAATATGTGGAATTTTAAAACCTTGAAAATTCAAAGAACTTTCCAAAATTAATCCAAAATTCTAGAATTTCAAAATTCCTTTACCACATATAAATGGGGTACATGATATGTTAAGAAAAGTTGTAGCTTAAGATTATACAAGAAAACATAAAAATGTAAAAAATGAATTTTTGGTTGTAATTTGATTTTTTTTCATTTAAAAACATTGAATTTACAAGGGATCAACACACTTTCAAAAATTAATATTTATTCAAAAATGATAAACAAAAAAATATGTCATGCACTTGGGACAAATGTAAGCATTTATTATAACAATTTGCAAAAACAATTGTTCAAAAATTCATTTGTATGAAAAAATATTTTTGGGCAAAAAGACATGTAATTATTTTCTAAAGTAATCCTATAGGTTCATTGTATCTCATTTGCACCCAATGACATAACATACATTGAAATAACCTTCATATAAATGAATTTCAACCAAAAAAGAATGACATGATGCAATGTGTAAAATGTAATAAATCCTCCTATATGGGATTCAATCATCAACAACATTACAATTTGCAACTTGAATTGAATGTGAATTGAAGTTAAATTTAATCAAATTAAATTTAAAATAAATGAGATGCAAATTGGTGGATAAGTACTAAAACAATTCTTGTGAATATGGTGTTGAAAAAAAACATTAAAAAAAAACACATATCCAAAAAAACACCTTTCCATGCCTCTTCACTTGAAAGTGGGCTAAACAAATTCCAATTTGGAACTATTTAAGTTACAATGACGACAATGACTTATGAAACTTAAAGTTGTCTTACCTAAACCAATTTTGATGAATCATAACCATTGGAATTGAACTCAAATTGAATTGAATTCAAATTCCTTAATTTAATTCCAATACATTCAATAGAATTCATATTCAATTGAAAATAAATGGGATGCAAATTGGTGTAAAATGTATTAAAAATATGCTCATAACTATGGTGTTGAAAAGAAGAGAATGAAACTATGATATAAGAATGAGATAGTTAGTCTTGGAAAAAATAGTTAATACATACATGATGATAAGAATTATATGGTGAACAATTTGAAACCAAATATATTTTAAATAAATGCAAAAAAACAAGATCAATAATCCATCATGCTAAAAATCATATGCAACAAACAAAGTACACACGTAATTTTCAAATAATGATTAACATTTATAAATGACACATTGAAATTAGCTGACTTCTTTCAAAGGATTTGCTTTCAAAAAGAAATTGACATCAGGAATGTCAACTTGCATCATTTTGAGATTGTCTTTTGAGCTTTCCAAAAGTAATGGGCTCCCATAAAAGGAAGTTGGCCATCTTGTAAGCATGATGTGAACATGATGTGTCAAATTTATATTCAATTTAAAAAAGTCACTCAAGTTTTTCATCTATTCTTTGGATTTTCATGAATGAAAACCTTGTCACATTCAAAGGATTTATATGTTTAAAGAGTTTCCATGTTTCTTTTACCTTATGTTTTGGAGGAATGGAACTAAAAACTATCATAGAAGAGAAGAGGGATTGTTCATCGTGGCTAATTGAGGAGAAGGGATCTAAGGCATGAAAATAAAAAGGAACCAAAATGGAATGTCATTCTTAGAATCTACTAGTCCCATCCATCCAAATTGGACTAAGTTTGGACATGCGATGTATGGGAAAGATAAAACATATCTCCACATCTCTAGCTTCAAGATAATGTACAATAAAAAATCCATGTTATATGAAGAAAACCCATGATTAAAGCACATTGAAAACATGGGGCAACGCTCGGCACACCATTATTTACCAAATAAGAAAAGTCTTGTAAAGGTGACCATGTGAATGTGTCTTTACTTTAAAATGGAAGAAAATATGAAACATTGAAATGAGTGCTTGGAAATTAGGAAATATAAAAGGGTACATTTTTTTGGGGGTGGGGGGGGGGGAGAAAAATATAGGTGTATGTATATCTAGGTTTTGAAAAAAAAAAAGTTTTCTTGGAAGGCTTTTCTAATTTTGGATTTGATAATAGAAAACTATTCCATCTATACTTGAAGATACAAATTATGTACACATAGAAATCTTGTTTTCATTACTCAAAACACTTTTTGAAATTCACATTTGGATGGTCATGTGCCATGGACCTATGTTATTTAGCATGATACCTTTGTTTGTTTTTTAATTTTGTGGTGTATGCTAAGTGCCAATAAACATTTTTTAAAGAACTTTCTATTGATAGAACCTTCCACCAAGAAAATATCTTTGATTGGATAAGATTTCATAGTAATAGATTTGCACTTGTTAGCTTCTTGGACTTTAATGACTCTCTCAACTCAATTCTCAAATGTCATGACACTCCTTTTGAAAATGTACTTTTAGGTTTCCAAATCACATCACACTTATAATATGAACCTCTCAAGTTAACAAATATTGAACATTTTTGTCAAAAAAATTGGGAATTTTTTAGAGGATTGTGTTTTACTAGTGTAAATTAAACTAATTTTGCTAAATTTTTTATAAAAAACTAGCAAAAAAAAATGTATCACCAAATTGAGGGGGGCACCGGGGGGGGGGCATGGCCACCATGCCTCGGATCATATATGAAGAATGAACAAAAACACTAAAAAACATGCATTAAAAACAAAAGCCATGACGTTGAGATCCGCCTAGCAAGCCAAACAAAGATCCTATTTTAGTACCTTGCATCAAGTGTATCTTCCCTTCAAAGGTCTTCCAAATCATTGCCAGTGCTCCTTCCTTGGGGAAAAGAGGCTTCTAGGTGATCATCTCACTTCTAGGTGCTAGACTAACTCCACTATTCGTTATTATCCATATGCTTTTGGTTGCTCCCACACCTTGGACGAGTTGCACATGAAGCTAAGGATAAAAGATTTCATACGGTGGTGGGCGATCTTAGATTGTTGAGTGTTTTGCAACAATCCTATGGCTATGTATGATGTGCTTTAGAATGTCTTTCATAAGATCATCCATTTCCTATGACTTGGGATGACCACCTCTTGTAAATTGAATTGAAGTTGAAATTGAGCACGTCTTAAATTAAACTTTAGTGGGCTTATTACATTATATCATATGCATGTTAAATATTCATTTACTAATATTCATCTCTCACTATTTATATTCATAAAAAAAAAATTAAATCGTAAATTTGGCTACTATAGAGTTAGCAATTTATTAAATATCAATTTGATTTTAGAAATATTTAAATTTTCTTTGTTAGACTGTTTGTATTGGTATGTGATAATATATATAGTAATTAATACCTTGGAGGCTTCAACACAAATTATATTATTTTTAGAAATGCTGAAAATTTTGAATATTTTTTTTTCAAAAGAAAATTTTAAAAAAAGGAAAATGTAGAATCTTTTTAGAATATTCCAAAAACATTCCATTCTCGAAATGGAATCTTCAAAATTAATTAATTAATTATTTGCCAAACATGTGCTGAAGCCGCCAAGGTACTACTACAACTGATATTAACTATCTACATGCATTCACTGACGCAATAGCCACCTCTTATCCTACATAACTTACCTACATACGGGACCTACCTTGTTGTTAACAAGGTGAAACCTATCTTAAATGGAGTTGGGATTCGTCCAAAACCGAGTTGTAGGAAGTTCCCATTGGATGATGGTGTGCTGGTGGCCCTTGGTTTCTATCTGGCCCGAACTTTCTAGGGGATTTATAGGCTAAGTATGAACCAATGTTGTTGGGTGTTTCTTTACTTTTATGAAGAACTGGAGCGAGTTCTTCTAGTTCTAAGAATGATTTCAGTTCCAGTTCCACGCGTAAATGCAACTGGGGAATCCAGTTCTGAGTCCAGTTCTTCAAAATAATAAATTTTTTGATTCTGTTTCTAAATAGTGAAACCAGTTCCAAAAAAATCAGACCCAGTTCCAAATCTATTAAGACAAGAATCCTAAGACCAGAACTAGAATCTTGTTGATTCCAAACCTCCAAACCAGGTAACTGCCCAACAATGATATCAACATATCAACCCTCTTATCAATATTAGTAGCAAAAGACCTTCCTGGATTGATATGACCTGAGACAATAGAGTTACTGGTAAAGTCACCCTGTCTTTGGGCCTGCTTTCACCCCCTATCCCCTCTTTCAGTGATATCTGCAAAGTAAGGAAATTTTATTAAACCTCAGTATGCGCAAGGTTCGAGAGTAATTATAGTAGTTGTACAGGTAGGAGCAATGAAAATATATGCAGCAGCAGTGGGAGGCGGTCAAGAAAAAGGAAAGACAAGATGAAACTCAGTTGACCACTAAAATTGGTGGAAAAGTTAGTTCGGGTCCAAGTTATTTCTCTTTTCCAAATTTTCATTCTCAGTTATGTGTTTGATGACCTATTATGCTGAAACTGGCTGTTCTCACCCCTTAATTGTAGGACTTTACAAATACCAACCTCAGACCAGTACTAATTTTGGTAAGGACCTGAGGTAATACCGACCTTGTACCAATTTTACATGAGTTACAATATCACATATACAATAATATATATATATGTGTGCCTCATAGCAGCCAAAAATCATTCTTGGATCATTTTGACGAGTCTTTTAATTTAAGAAAAGGGGAATTTGTAATGGAATGTTCTATCTTTCCTTTTATAACACCGTCTTTGGGTGATTTTTCACCCTGAAAAAATATGACCATCTTGGACCTCATGGCTAGTACCTATGAAAGTTTTTAAAAGGACCCAATACCAGGATCAGATCACATGCTCAAAAGAGTGAATACCCACCAGACCGACACTAGTGACCAACCGCCTAACATGTCTCTCTCTTTCTCTCTCTCTCTATATATATATATAAGGACATAGAACAAACAAACAACCCACCCACCCACATACCCACCCAAGTGGTTTGTGGATTGAAAGATCAGAGAATGAATTCTTGAGTTCATTCCCAGAAGAAGAATTTCATTCTCTGAAAGAATTGAGTTCAGAAATTTCTCTAGTTTAATGGGGAATTTCAGAATTCATTCCTGAAGAGTTTGGAGGAAATCCCACATAAACTTTGTAAGTGCATATACTTGGACTACTACAGTAATTGCATTTGGAGTAATGGGTTTTGTTTAGTTGTTTGTTTTTTTTTTTTTTCGGGGAGTGTTTTCCAGTAGTAGTTACAAGATCATGGAATCATAAACTTGAATTGAATACAACAAGCTCAATGGATGATGCAGCAGGTCCCTGAGGTCTGAATGAATTGCTGATGAGAGATTTGAAGGGATTATTCAAGTGGAGAGAAAGACAAGGAGAGAGAAGATTCAGTGACAAAGCTGAGAAGGGAAAAAAAAAGCTGGCAATGGCAGATGATGCAGAAGATCAGCAGATACTACTGCAGAAGAATAAGAATGAGAATGAGAATGAGAACAAGAAGAAGGAAGTTCAGTATCCCAATTGTCCAGGATGCAAGTGTGCATATCTGCAACACCCAGATGCAGGGATTCCATATAAGGAGTTCCTGTCTGTGTTTCTACTAATTTTTGTTGCCTGTATGAACCTGCTTTCTCTCTGCCTCTAGACTTGAAACTTTGAACACAGTTTATCACTTCTTCCCATCATGTTAAAGGACATTGCATGATCTGGCTAACTTCAGAAAAACATGGTGCTCACTTGGGGCAGTAGAATGAAGTCTACAGGTCTCTGACACCCATTAAGGAAGACCTCACCCATTTCCCCCTTCATGTGTTTTTTTTGTTTTGGTGGCATGTGTCTCTCAGCAATTCCAGTCTCATCACTCTATCCATTTCTCTACTTCATGGTAAGTGGTTTTCCTTCTTTTTAATTTTGTCTTTGGACTAGTTATCATGAGCTTCATGGATTGATCACCAGAGATCTCCTTTTGCTGTTCTTGCTTGCTTTCCATCTCCTCCTCAAACAAGGTTTTCCAACATCATGAGCCAACCTCATGATGGCAGGGACCGTAACCTCATGTGCTGTGAGTTCAACACGATGATGTTCTTCAGATTGTTTGCATGTGGAAACCATGTGATGCGAAGAGAAGGAATGTTTGCAAATTACTAGGATTTAAGCGAGTAGACTTTTTTGAGGATAAATTGTTGTTGGGTTTTCAGTCTTGAAGTCTTACAAGGCTTGAAGACCATGATGATGCTGATGCTGCTGCTGCAGGTACAAGATTTGCATATCACCAAATCTGACGAGGAAATTGGGTTCTATGCTGGACTTCTAGGTCATCATCAATCCTCCCTCTTGAGCCAGCAGGTGCAGCTGAAGTGAAGTGAAATTGCTGTGCAAATCCAGGAGGCTGGAGTAGACCTCTCATTTTCTTCACCAAAGAAACTCAGACTGATTCAATTGAAGTCTCACTCTCTGGAAGATATAATTTAGTTGTTATCTGCAATTTATTAAGCTAGCTCTTTGACTGAGCTGTCTTGTTTTCTCTTGGATTTTGGTTGTTGCAGGAGCATCCCTTCTTGTTGGCCGGGCCTTAACAGCAGTGCAATGGGGCATTGCAGCAGACAAGTATGGTCGGAAGCCTGTAATGGTTCTAAGCCTCATCTCTGTGTAAGCAAAAGAATCACACAAATTATTCTATATTAGAATTCACTGTTGCCTCCTGCACCATCACAAAAGTGAAGAGATCAAAGGATAATATTATGTTGCCATTTCATTCCTCTTCTGCAGAGTTTGGTCCTCACTTGCACCCAGATTTTGCACATGGGTTTTTGTGTGCAACCTTTTTTGGTGGCAGTATGGTGTTCCATACGCTTTTTGGATTGAGCAAAAACTTTTGGATGGCCCTGGCTACACGATTTCTACTTGGAAGTTTCAATGGCATGCATGGAGCTGTGAAGGCAAATTCAGAACTTTCTACTTGGTTGAAGGAAAAAATTGGATTTCTCTTCCTCATTTGTATCATCAGCTCTTTCATGTGTCCAGATACATTGCAGCACATGAAGAAAACATTTTCCAATGCATGCAGATATGATGTTCTGGGAGATGTTATGTCCAGGGCTTCATCAAATCTTGCAGTTGTTCACTGACATATCTGGTAGTCCCGGTGCAGGCATATACATCTGAAATCAGCAATCAGCAGCATCAAGCATTGGGTATCTCCATGGTGAGATATCTTGTTCTTAAGCTTCACTTGTTTTTGGGGATCTGGCATGTTGTTCTGGAGCTCTGCTTCTTTGTTTTTGTAGATCTGGCATGATTCCAAGGCTGTGGCAAAAGTCTAATGGTTTGGGTGCAACTGTCCAACAGTGCCACAGTTTTCATCCTCTACATACAAGAAGAGAAAGGAAGAACTTACTCTAAGGCTTTGAGGATTCTTGTGGACAGGTTGGTACCAGCTGGGGTCTTGCTCTCATCATCGGTCCTGCTCTAGGAGGTTACCTTTCTCAGGTACCAGATTCTGGAATGGCAGCTGCTGCATCATCTCCTTCACCCTTGTTTCCTGTAGGTTGTAAGACACTGGATTCAACTGAGATACTTTTTTCTTGTATGCTCTTTTGCAGCCTGCACTCAAATACCCAAGTGTATTCGGTGAGGGATCTCTCTTTGCACGGTAAGGGTTTTAGGGGAGTTCATGAATTTGCGTTTGTCTGCCAAGTTGTTACAGAAGTTTGATTCAAGAGCTATTGACCATGGTTTCTTTCCTTAGAAAGCTCTCATGTAGAAATTGATTGTTGTTGGGATGAGAATGTGTGGTGCAACAGATATCCTTACTTCTTGCCATCGCTTTGTAACACTGTGCTTGCCAGTGGAGCTCTTTGCATCATCATTCAGCTCCCTGTATGTTCTGCAGTTCTGCACTAAATTCTCTCCATGCTTGAATTGTGTCACTCACTAGCCTGACGTCTTTTGAAATTGTCACTGCTGCTCCAGATCCTTTTCTTTACTTTGGGCAATATATAGTACTTTGAGAATCATGGTTGTTTGCAAATCCAAGCCTTGATGATACACAATTTAAGGTAGATCATGGAACGGGTCTAGAAGAAATTCAATCCTCCCAGATGCCAATTTCTTTGCTTAAAACTGGAGCTTTATTGCAGGAGACATTGCATAAACACAACATCAAGGAGATGGAGGAAACTGAACTGCTGTCCGTAGTGTGGTCTCAATGCAGCAAGTCAACAGAAGGCAAGTGAAAGAAAAAATTGAATGGGTTTTTCAGATTGATTAAGAGCAATCAATAATCCCAGTTCCTCTCTCCAATTTTACAATTTTCTAAAGACTGCAGTTGAGTATTTTGCAAAACATTTGGTGCTTCATATCAGGTTGCAATGGTTGAGAAAAAAACATTCACCACTTGATGCAAATTTTGCAGGTTGCTGATGCATAAACCCAAAATGCTAAACCCTCATCTAATGCACTGATGCTGTTTGATAATTTAATAGAGCGATCTGGGCAGCAGATGCTTCCTGTCAATGTCATTGATCAAGAACTGGAGGAATTCTCAACACCCACAGAGGACTTGATTGCAGTTAAGCAATATGTGAAGAGGTCACTCTTGAGCAGGAAGTCATTCATTGGTGCCATGGCTGTTTCCTGCATATGGTCTTTCCATGACATGACATATTCTGAGGTTTTTCATTTGACCTACAACATCACAAACGTTGTTGGCTGATGTGAATCATGCTAGATTTTGACTGCTGTTCAAATCATTGTTGAAAAACCTTTCAGATTTCAAGCTCCTAAAATTATATTATGTTTGCCAGAAAAGGGTAAAACTTGGGTTACAATATGAGATGTCCATTGACTTGACAAGCTTGCAGTCTAAGTAATTTACATCGTGATTTTGCACCAAGTTTCACATCTATAGTGCATTAGGCCTGATCAAGAAGACCTGTGCAGATCTTCTCCTTATGGTGCGTTAGCCCGAAGGCAACTGGAGGTCTTAACTTCACAACAAATAATGTTGGAAAAATACTTGGAATATCAGGTGCAAATTATGCTTTTCTGCAAAACCCGCTGTTTTCAACAAGAAGAGCTTCACTTCACGAACTTCCACCCTTAGACATTGCATCCACTGGTACTAGTGCATTGAGATGCTGGCCTGTGTGGTTTTTTTCCTATTTCTCAGATCAAGGTTTGCACTCTCTCACATCTTTTCCACTAAAATTATTATTCAAGGTCCTTGAATTCGTTTCCACGTTGATTTTGCTTTTTCATATGGATATCAATTGTCATAGTGGTTTGTCTGTTTATGGTCTTGTCTCTGGCTCTCTAATTTCTACTTCTGGTGGGTGTGTGTGATGATGGGTTGTTCCAAAAAGGCTTTGCTTTGATGGTATTCCAAATCCTCATCTTTCCACATTTAGCAAATTCCTTGGGACTGATGATGGCAACACGGGTACCGGCAGTAAGATAAAAGCTGCCATATCACCCATCAAATCATGTGTTTAAAGAAATCATCAAATCAGACTTCTCAATTTGTGAACTAACTAGGTTCAAGAAAGTTTCCTTTGGACAAGCTCCTTTTGCAAATGACAGATCTAGCAAAGTCCCTTTAGTCTTTTCCTTGTGGCATTTTGTAGGTGCTTTCAGTTCCATTGATCCTTGCTTATCCAATAATTGCAACACTTCATGGATGGGTGCTCTGGGTGATCTTGAATCTTGTGTCTATTGTGAAAACATTTTTCTCCGTAAGTTCCTTCCTAAACTCCTTTGTCATGTTTTGAAAGGGAGACAATTGCCACAATCCATCTCTACTCTCAAATAAAAAAATTTCGGGGGGCCGATTAGATCTGGATTATATCTTTGCCTATAGACATTGATGGTGTGATTAGTGACTAGAGACAATGGCCATTGTTTTTGGAGTTGCTTGAAGCAGCTGGAGCTCTTTTGACCCCCTATTTGTATTGTGCATTGCAGATGATGATTCTAAGTGCCTCAATTATATTACTAAACAATTCTGTGGTATGAGCTTTCTCCAACACACATAGGCCAAGAACATTTTGTGTTGTGCATCAAGGAAAATACAGACAACATTACTGCATTGTGGACTGACCAATTGCTAGTATGTTTGAGCAGCCACACGATCAAAGGGGAGTGGCAAATGGGGTGTCAATGAGTGTTGTATCTGTATTCAAAGCCATAGGACCAGCAGTCGGTGGCTCTCTGTAATACTTTGAATAAACCCTTTGCATAAACTTTGTTTTCCTCAATTTTCTTTTTGTTTCTAGATCAACTGCAAAACATAGCATGAGTCTGAGAATGCTTTTGAGGATGTGGGATGTTAATTTAGCTGATTGCAAGCTAATCTCAGTTGAAGAGAACATGATCTACTGTATAATGAAGACACAAAAACTTGATATGATTCTCGCAATAACACAAGTCTACACTGGTTTGTAAAATGTGCAGTTTTGCATGGGGACAGAAACGTCAAGACTCTCATATCTTGCCAGGTTTGTTTTCATTGCACGGTTATAGAAGCTCAATTATGATTTTTTTCTCGAGGATCTCACGTTGGAAAGCTCCAATTTTAATGTGAAACTAGCTAGAAGTATGTCTCTTGACTGATTCTTCCCATTGCATTCGGACATGCAACAGAAACTCAGGAACACAAATTTTGTATAATTGTTTGCCTAGAATTTGGGTGGATCATTATGCACTCCTCCTCTACACCCACAATCAGGAGCTGATGAAGTCAGGGGGTAGTAGTCATGGCAGCTTGTTCATTGTTATTTGTGATGAAAAAGGTGATGGCCTCACACTTTGTGAACAAACTCCCATAAGTTCATGTGTGCACCCATTGTCATGTACTGTGCAAAAATTGTGTACTTATCTACACCCATCCTCGGGAGATGATGAAATCAATCATCATGAAAGCTTGTCGAGCGCTAATATTCATGACAAAGATGATGGTCTAACACTTTGTGAGCAACTCTCATAAGGTTATGATTGCACCCATTGTCACGTTACCTACAAAATTGTGTACTTATCTACATCCATCCTTGGGAGATGGTGAAATAATGGATAGTCATGAAAGCTTGTCACTCGTATTCATGACAAAGATGATGTGTAATGACCTACAAATTTGTGTGTATTTTTCGACTACACCTTCCATTGGGAAATGATGAAGTCATTGGGTAGTTATGGCAGCTTGTCCTTCATACCCAATGACCATGGTTTAACACTTTGTGACTGACTTTCATAAAGTTTAGGGTTTAGGGTTTATGGGTTTAGAGTTTAGGTTTAAACCCTAAACCCTATGATTGCACCCATTGTGATGTTGTTTGCAAAATTATTGTCTTCAATTTTGTAGATATGGGCCACTAAAAGTAGAGTTGGGTTGTGACTTTTCTTTTATGTTTTTGCAGGTAATGACATGGTGTTTGGTACTCTGGCTATCGTTGCAATCATAGGTTGCATCTCTACCTTAGAGCCTTTCTTACCACAATCCACATATAAATCATGCCATTAAGGACATGTAATCTTTTCTTTTTTCATAAAAATTCAAACATCATTCTCATCTTTTCATGAGTCCTAGTGGGTTTTTTTTGAATTTTCTAATGTTACATCAATTGCAATCATCATACGATAGATTCAAGATTTAATCGCAAAAGCTTTTTAGGTATGGCTTTTTGCAAAAAGAGGTTTCACTTGTCCAAAAAATGAATTTAAAAAAAAAAAATTGAGTTCAAATGTGGCAAAAAATTTTATTTTTTTAATATTATTATTTGGCAATTCCCCCCTCCCCCCCAAAAGGAATATGTGACCAATTTTTTAAAATTTTCATTTGTGTAAAATTATGCACGAACAAAAAAGGCTGAACATGACAACTATTAAATGAAAATCTAAAAGTAAAAGGTTTATCAGAACTATGTTAAAGAAAATTGATTTTTTTTTTTGATAATGGAACACATATAGATAGCACAATCCACAAATAAGAATTCAAGTTGAACATGTGAATTGTCAAAACTATATATGCCATAAAGAAACCCAACTATCATTTAACCCCAAAACATGGCAATTGAAACCCTAAAATTAAATGGCTTAAAAATTGTTTGAGAATTGAAAGAAAGTAAAATTTAGATTCATTTTGTAACATTTTGAAATTTTCATATCTTGTGCATGATGAATATAACGAAGCAAAATCTCAATTTCCATTCAAGAATTTGGAGAGCAACTAGCCAAAGATATGCCATAAATAAAACAACTTGCAAAGTAGATATGTTTTTATTTATGCATGGCTTGATTTAAATTTTATTATTGTTCAACTTTTAACTCAATGCCAAATCTAAAGATCATGGTGATTATTAATGTTGGATGGCTTTTGAATGAGGAGCATGTAATCAACTGAAGCATTGAACCAAATATCAATTAATCAACATAGGCTTTTTTAAGGATCATCAAAAGTGTTTTTGCTCATGATACATTTGTTTTTTTTAGGAGAGAGATCTTTGATAGGCAAAAAGATAGTGCCTTAAGGGCCGTGCAATTATGTGTAAACTTGGGTTATATTCCATTTAAAAGTGCATTTTTGTATTAAGATGTTTGCCATGGACAACATTGCAAATTAGGTGAAAGCTCCCATGGAATCCATGAAATAGTTCAAATGGTGGTCATCATCACCATTTTTCAATCTACTTACTTAAAGGAAGGTCATGAAAGCCAATTAAGGATCAACCAAAATATTACACATTTCATCAAATGGTTGCATCCATCAACTACACACCATGTGTGAAGGAATTTGCCTATGGCATGACATGGCTAGTTTCAAAGCAAGGACAAAAGTGGGTGAATTATTCTAAAAGTTTTGTAAGAGAAACCGATTTTTTTTACATGATTTTTTTTTGTTTGCCTATAGAAAACAATGATGTCAATGTGCTTGACAAGTTTGTTCTAATTGTAAGTGTGTTTAATGATGAAGATAATTAACTAAATTTTGTTGAATTGAAACATGTACCTTAAATGTTATCTATTGAGATCAAAGTTAAAGCATGAGAGGGGAACAAATTTTTAAAATGATTGGAAAATTCAAACATGTTCTCACAATTGGGGAGAGTGAGTCCTAACACTCCCAATGCTTTTATCATTTTTGAAAAATTAGTAATCTTCAATACTATTCAAAAAAATTGAAATAAAAGTGCAAATAACAAATTGTGTCCAAACTATCTTAGATTGTTAAAAAGGTTTTAAAGTGGAAATATTGAAAATGGACATGCATTTTCCTCAAGTTCATGAGTTTTAAAATTCATGTTATGAACAAAATAAAAGTTGAGAATTAGACTAACAATTTAACTCTTGGCATATTACATGAAACATAAATCAAATGAATTTTCAATTGAACATGTGATATGGTGTTAGATATTTTATTTTATTTTCAATTGAAAACATTTCAAATTGAAACCTATACACGAGAGTTATGATATTATGAAGTTATAATATTCATTATTTATTTGACAAAATTCATGCATGCACCATTCTTATTCCAATTTGCACTAATAACCTTTTTTATTGGTTTTGTTCATATTGACTTCACTTTGAACTCATGCTTGTGATTTCATTTTAATATCATCTTGGATCATGGTGATTAAAAAATTATTAAAAAATGGAAAATTTATTTGAACTTATAGGTAAAATACATATTAAAAAATTCATTTACATGAATTTGAAGGCATTTGCATTTCACAATTTATCACCAGACATTTCACAACATTTCACAACATTTTCAACTTATTTTACATGTTAGCATGTTTTGTTTCAACTTTTAGAGTTTTTTTGTTGTACTCAATTCATTTATTATTTTAAGATATTTGGGTGTTTTAATGATATTAAATAGTTGTGAAGTTAGGGAAAAAAATTGGATTGAAAAATTGTTCAATTCACAAAAGCACAAGGAATGCAAATGTTATAAATAAAAATGAACTTTTCAAATACCACCTATTTGTCATTTTTTTTGACAACTCATTGCATTATTTTTTGTGTTAGTTTGTTGGTTAGACCTTGCAATTAATGATAATTATATCTTTTTAAATTTTAATGATGATCATAATATTTTTATATTATTATAATATATTTTTGGGTTGTGATGTTAAGGGCTAACAATCAAGGTGATACAAGAAAAATTTACCTACATGGTATTCGATGATGAATATTAATGTGGGGTTTTATGATTATGTTTTCTAATGAGGCATAAACATTATGGAGCATAAGGCAAGAACCATTTCCCATAGCTTGTTGCATGCATCATTATGGATGGAATTTTGGAAATTTTGAAAAGGGCTAAACATTGGTTTTCATTATGAAAAATCAAGTCCAATAAACCACATTACCCTACAATCAAAACTCAAAAAACAATTCATATACAATTGTTATGCAATTATCCCTTGAGTATTACAACTATTGTGCAACTATCCCTTTAAAAATACAGAGTATTAATAATAAATTGTCACAATTAAAAATCAATTAGTTATATTATAGTTGTAAGTGAGTTGAAAATGGGTCTTCTATATGGTAATTTATACACATCATACATACATGTGTAATCAACCATGTTTGATTTTTTCAAGAGTTGCATTATAGTTGCATGTGGCAACTATTTTAGAACTATTATAAATGTGTTACTAAAGTAGCAACTATGTTGTAATTAATGTACAATGTACATACATGCAATCATGCCACATGTTCATATTTCCACCACCCATTATGAGTTACATTTCCAACTAATTTTCAATTATGATTCCCATTGATACAATTAGTATGGCCACTAGTGCACCACTACTAAAATATTACTATTCAATTATGTTATGGCTATAATACAATTATTTATAATTTAATAAATATACATATTCATCAATTATTTATATCTTCATCATATGTGTTTCATTTTGAATGATTAAAAATGTTATGGGAATGGTACCTCAAGTTTTAGAAATCATCTTTGAAATGCAAATGAAAAGGAATAATGAAAAAATAATAAGAAGAGAAATAAGTTTTCCAACTTACAAAACACCTTTTTTCTCTTTAGACCTTTCCTATTTTCAAACATCATAACTTTTTTATTTTTTATTCATTTTAATGATTTAAAATGTAATAGGAGTGCCACCTGAAGTTTTACATATCATTTTGAAACTCTAACAACAATAAAGCAACATTCAAAGAATTTTTTGGGTGTTTGGGAACCGGCCTTTGTAACATTCGGTGGTTTGTTTTTTTGGATTCTTAACCCCCTTTAGTTTGAAGGGCCATAACTTTTTCAATTCTATTCCGTTTTTGATGATTTTTAATGCACTAAACACACCAATAGGAGGGGTTTAAATTTTTTTAACACCAAAATTAATGGAGCCATCCCTTTGGATCTAACATGCCTTGAATGCTTAAGTGTTATAATTGCAACTCAATTGTAACAAATGAACAATTAAAAGATTTAATTTTGTCTTTGAATCCCATGTTACAAATAATATAAAGAAGGCTTGTTCTCTTATGTTCTTACATTAAAATACATGTGCCATTTTGAAATGAGTTGAAAATAGTTTAATTTAAAAGCAAAACATAAAATAAAAAACAAAATTTCATAATTATTTTTTAATGCACTTAGTCTTGTGTTTTTTTACCTACTTACCTACCTAGGTAAGTAAATAGGTCCTACTTTTTTACTTGTAGGTAGGTAGGTAGGCAAGTCCTATGTAAATACATACGTATGTAAGTCTTAAGACCTACCAACTTACCTACCTACCTATGGTTATGTACGACCTACCTAGTAATTATTGAAATAATTTTTTTAATTTTTAATTTGTTCAAAATACAATTAATATGCCATGTGGCAATTTTTTATTATGCCATGTGTCACAATCTTGAACCGTCATCAATAATCATAATGGATGATGAAATGTTAATGGAATTGAATAGTACTTGAAAATGAGTTGCATTGTATATATGGTGAGTTGCAACTCTGCAATTCATGCAATTTGTCCATTATCATTCATGATGTATAAATATAATGAGTTAGAAGTGTCCTCTGCAATTCAAAAATTGAGTTGCAAGGCTAGTTGCAAAGAACCTTTTTTTTCTCATTATGTTTATAGAAACGAAATATGACATTTATGCGAATTTTACAAAAAGTTTTACAAATAATTAACATTGATGTCATTTTAAAACTAAAGAATTGATATATTTTTTCAAACATTGTTAGATGCCTTAAACCCTAAACCTCAAACAACATACATTTTTAAGGTTTTAGGGTTTGGGTATGTACCGGATATGTTAATATGTTACAATTTTCAAACCTTGTTAGTTGCCCTAAACCTTACACTTCATGTTTTTAAAGGGTTTTTTTGGTATTTATTTAATAAATTGTTATGTTCCATGTTCTAATGTTGGCACACACCTTAAACCTTAAATGGGTCCAAACATGGTACTAGGATCCACACCCACCTCCTTGGTGCTTTGTTTAATGACTATTCATTCCAAAATATTCCTAAAATATCTTAAGGATATTCCATTTGTAAGTTTAACAAAATGTTTAAAAAGTCTTTTTGACTTATAATAATGTCACATTATACTATCATAATATAGTTTGATTTAAATAATGTCCCAAAAAATGTCATTTTAAGTCCCCTAAGGAGTTATTTATGAATTTTTCAAGTGTTAAGAACACTCATTACATTGCTAAAAAAATGTTTTTGGGTATTTGATACTCATTAAATTTGTTTCAAAAAATTTCAAGTGTTTCCATAATGTATTAGAAACATTGTTGTATATGTTTACCAAACATTTTAAATATTGATTTGATTTAGCACTTAAAAAAGTGTGAAATTAAATAATTGCTACACCTAAAGTGGGTCCTAATAGCATGTTTAGACCCAAAGTACATATTTTTGAAGGGTTTTTTTAGGTATGTATCAATTAGATTGGTATGTTTGATTTTTTCAAACCTTGTTGGATGCCTTAAACCTTAAACCCAAAATTCTTTATTTTTTTGGGGTATATATTAGAAAATTTATGTGTTGAATTTTTATAAACCTTGTCAATTACTTAGAACCCTAAACCGCATATTACATGCCATTTTAGGGTTTTTTGGGGATATGTATAAAAAAATTCATATGTTTGATTTTTTCAAACTTTGTTAAATGTTCTAAACCCTAAACCTTACACTACATGCCATTTTAGGGTTTTTTTTTGGTATGTGCTAAAAATTTGATATGTTTGATTTTTTCAAACCTTGTCACATGCACTAAACCCTAAATTACATATTAAAAAAAAATTATCCCAATTTAAATGGTTTTTTTTTAATACATTGTACCAAAAATTTGGTATCTTTGATTTTTCAAACCTTGTTAAATGATTTAAACCTTAAACTACATGCCTTTTTATTGTTTTTTTTAAGGTTTTTTTTGGCACGCATTGAAAAACTAATATGTTTGATTTCCAACCTTGTTAGATGTCCTAAACCTTAAACTTTAAACTACATGTTTTTAAGGGTATTTTTTTAGTATGTATTTAATTCAATGGATGAAGTGACATTGATTTGTATAGGTTTTATGTGTAGGAATGTGAAGTTGTGTCAAACAATGCATTGGAAACACATAAATAATGCATGGATTTTGCACTATTTTTAAAGCAAAGGGATTAGCATTTTGAGGTCATAAATAGTTGCGATTGAATTCATCTATGAAACATTACATGATTTGAGGACCAATGAAAATAATCCAACCTTGGATGGTTTTCATCAATTGATATTTGATTCCATGTTGATACACAATGACGCCATTGTCATTAATTTATTACATCAATTTGTTTCATCAAAGAAATTGTTGCAAATGACATGCTTAAAGTTCGATAATAAAATATGTGTTTCATTCATTACAATATAATGAAGTCTTTTGAGGTGGTTTAAAATGTGGGTTAGTTTGACAAAACTCAATAAATCTACAAATTCAATGGATTAAAGATCATCATAAGCAACTTCTTGAATGTTAAAGATGAAATGATGAAATCCATTTAGAATTGTTTTCATTTTGTGTACATGAACAAGGATGGCAAAGGGCACAACCATAATGACCATACACTTAGTGACCATTGCTAGGACTATGAACATAACAAATTTATCATGTCCAATGGGTACAATTGCAAGAAAATTAAAATGATTTTTCAATACCAAGGTCATGCCAAGGCCTATTCCTTCAATGCCTCACAAATTCATGTGTTACAAGTTAGTGCACCCCAACCTTTGCAAGCTAGCAATCAATGATTACACTGATTGAACAAGTAACAAGTATTGAGTGAAGAATACATTCAATTCCTTAGATAAAAAATAAGGTATGAGTTTGAATATTAGATTAACATTGGTGTCTTTGTGATGTGATTGGAATGTCATAATGGTATTGGCTAATTAATAGAAAGTTTGCTCATAGTGCTCCATATTATGGATCAAATAACTCTAGTATTCCTCGCCATGTGTTCATCCACCAACAATGAAATGCATCAATAAGAATGACATTATGTGAAAATAATCGACAATTCGTGCCCACATGGCCAACGCATTACAATTCCATATGATGGACTCATGATCATTTATGCTTTTAACAAATAGACCATAAGTGTGTTGGTTGTTAAATAAATGCATAATTGAATTTGACATGTGCAAGTGACATTTGCTATGATCATTTAACAAAAAAAAGAAACCCATAATGTCCTCATTGCGCTTGTTGATCCATGTCATTTGTAGTGCAAACAACAATTGGGTGTTCACAGTCGCAATGGTCTTGTGAAGTAGCTTTTTCACAAGGTTTCAAGAAATTTCGATGTTCATAGCCTAACCATTGATTGTGTAAACAAGAGGTCCCATGTGGATGAACTTCAAGTTATCTGCATATTGCACAATAATGTGCACGCAAGGTGTTTGATTTCCTCAACTTATTGAATGGTGCATTCTTGACATTATCACAAATGGAAGCAAGTTATCCATATGTTCCATTCATCAAGAAAGCTTCATGATTAGGTTATCAAAATGAATAAGTTAATGTCATGAATATGATTAGCTGACACCAATATTATAGAATGGCTATAGAACCTATGACATGTTGCACATGTTCAAAATGAAATTAATAGGCTTTGTTGTTGACTTCAAGTTATTGACAATAAAAAACCTCATAGTGAAGCAATTAATGTGTAAATCAAATTTGACAACTTTGACAACATCAAATAATCCCAACTTCATTTGTGAATTCCCAAAGAGGCTTGCATCAATGTCGCCATTGGAATGATTGGGTGTTTATATAATTTTATCCTTTCATTAGGCTTGTCATTCACCATGAATCTTTTAAATCCTTTATTGATTTCCATCAAGAATTTGGTGGGTTTGTTTATGACAGGGTCCCGATGATAACATGGTTGTTTTTTAATATACATTCATGAGTTCAAGTCATGCACATCAATTCATCATTGTTTTTGAAGCTTAATGCTTAGATGCAGATTGATGGTTGAACAATTTGTAACAACACTTGATGTACAACAAAGACATTTTAATCATCTATGTTTGCCTTGTTGATTCAAGATATGGAGGATGAGCTTGAATGTTAGATCAATATGCAAATGGGTTGAGCATGTTGACAATGGGCCATTAGTTGTTTTGAGAGTTGTTGTCCTTTGATTGGATCATGACAACAATTAGTTTCATTATGAACAAGGTATACATGTTTTTTGTTGACAACACATAAAATTAATTAAGGCTTGCCATGGTCAACCTTCACATTGGACTTGTTCACATAAATGACAAAACATTGCAACTAATGTTGCACATGAAGATTGATGGATTGTGTTTCTTCATGATATGCTCGAAGCATGAAAGGTAGCCAATCCAAGTTGAATACACCTTGTCTTACTTTTAATGGTTTTTGTTGTAATTATTTCAATTCTAACAATATTTCAATTTTTAACAAACTCTAAAATTTTATAAACATTCTCAACCATAATATGTGAATGATTGACATGATTCGTATGTTTCATGTGAGTCGCAATATTTAAATTTTTGTCATATTTGAAATACATATTAATTAATTCCATGAGTTCTTACATTTTGTAATTCAATTTTTTTTTTGATAGTTCAATTGAAATGACGAGTTCAAATACCCATTTAAAATGAAAAGACTACTATCAAAGTTTTGTATTAAATCAAATTCAAGGTTTGCATAATAAAATAATTTAATTAAAAAAAAATTCTAACTTTGAAAATTTCAAAATATGCATGACAAACATCTTAAATTTTTTTGATAAAGTTTTATGAAGAAGTAAGCATTTCATATGTTATGAAAGTGTTATCATGGTTTTATCATTGGACATTCATATTTAGGCACATGGAATGATTCTTGATGTGACAGCCTTAAATCCATTTATAAACGTAAACAATCACAACATGTGTTGTCAAGTCTCATAAATTAATAGTTATGGAATCCTTTGTAAGTAAAAACAAAGTCTTCACAACTAAAAAAGGATTCCATATTTCATAATTTACATGGTTTTTTTAATTAGAATCTTATTAAACCAACATTAATAGGATTTGGAGTGTCAATGAACATATCTGAAAATAATCCCTCCAGCCCACTGTTCTTGCAAGAGCTCCTATATTCACAATTTAGACCCAAGCGAGTTTTAAGATACAAACCAAGGTCACAGCTTCCAGAATTGCTTCTTAGTTGGTGTTATCTTTGTTGGCCTTGCCTACCAAGGCAAGGATATTGTGCTTAGATTCACTATAGAGTATAGTAGCTTAAGGGATTTTAGCTCCTAGGTAATAAGGTCTATTTTTATACAAGGATTTTTGAAAGATGATGTTTTGGCTTGTGCTGAAACTTGAGATTAGTTATCAGAGTTATAATATCTTGAAGGATTTTGGTTTCTTTTAGAGGATTGTTTTGAAGATTATAATAGACTTTGAAATGGATTGCTCTTTTTATGTCTCAAATCCAGTGCACCAAGCTCGAAACCTTGAACCCTAAAAACCCTAAATCCATACATTGCATCATTATATAATGACCCTTTTGCTTGAAAGATCAGATCAAGGTTTTTGGGGGCTTACCACACACAATTGTGACAGGAATAACTTGAGATAGTTGTAGCCTGGGAAACATAAGAATCATTCTCATTGCCAGATCCCCATTGCACTAGAGGTACTATTTCTTTCTTCACATACCCACTTTGTTCAAGTGACAATAATCTGCAGTTTGTTCCACCCCTCCAGAAGTTATTACTACATACACGAGTAAAGTGATACAGCATTCTGCAAGTTTTGAGAGTCCCACATTCTCAAAATGCAAAAAAATCAGCAGAAAAAAACCCAAAAGAAAAATCCCGCATGTTGCTTAACCAACTTGAATGTGATAGATCCCAACTCCTGCATGTACAAAGTCCAGTGATGAGAAGTTGGCATACTTATATACTGCAAGTGAAATACAACTTCATTATACATGCATGCATGCAGTCTTGTCCGGTATTGAATGGGTCCAGTGATGAATATCATCTCCACATAAAAATTTCAAGGAAATAGTGATGATCATAAAGAGATAAACTTTGTGTTTGGAAGAGTATAGACTTCATTGGATTCCACTACTGCAGAAAATGCACAACCCCCAACAAACACATGAATAGTAAGTAGCCGAGTAAGAAAATTCATCTCAAGATTTTGCCTGCCTGCCTTAATGGGAGATGGGCACAACAGTGGGGGCACTGTTCCTTGCAGATGGACTTACTTGAAATTATTAGCTGGGATGAATAATACTCCAATCCAAACTGTGGGAACAGCACTACAAGGCTTTTGGAATGTCATTGTGAGAGAGTTTTTGATGTTTCTGCGTGCACGAAAGGAATTTGAAAACATGATGAAGAAAGAAAGATTGCAAAAATTGTTAAGAAAAATCCAAGAGCTAGTAAGTAGTATTCATGGCCTGGAATTAGGTTGTCTGAGACTCTGTTGGGAAAGACATCATCAAGCTATCCAAACCTTGAGGGGTTTAAGGTTTGACGTGCATGTGGGTTGATGCTCACGCGTGGTGGATCAATGTTCATTTTTCAGATTTCTGTCTCTGGTGAGAGAGACATTCTAAAATTCATGTGTTTTGAAATTATTGCAGAGCATGTGTATTTTGTCTTAACTTCAGAGTCATGAATTCTCCTCTCCTCTCCGACGTTCCTTCATCCTCAATAGACAATGCATCATCAAATCATGATCAGGTTGCGGAAAACCAGAAAAACTGCAATAGCAGAAGAGTGCTTCAAGCTATGTATATATGTATATATCATCAAAGAGGAGAATTTTGCAACAATCACAAAGCATCGTGATCCAACACAGATTCATGAAAACAAAGCAGCCTCACCTCAAAGCCAGAAAGAAAGAGCAAGAAATTGCAACCCCAAGTTCCTGACATGTTCCTCAAAAGACTTCCCAAATAGCACCTCACTTTTATCCCATATGCTTTGGTGCTTCCTTTTTTTTTTTTTTCCTTTATTTTTTTTAATTTTTTAAATTGGGGAATTTTGAATGAGCCAATAAAATACATATTTATATAACTAGTAATTATTTTTATGTGGACATAATAATTTTGTTGTAATTAATTTTGTCTTTTCAAAAGATAAAATTTGTAAATTTTTGTTATATATATCATTTTGTTTTATTAATTTTTAAAATTTTTATTTTTTTACCATTCTTGATTTGGTAAGCAAAATGTCAATGAAAGTTCCAAGTCCAATTGATTAGAGAAGTTCACACTAACATAACAAATAGACTATATATAATATAATATTTAAAAAATTAAATATTTACCAATATAAATAATATTATATTAAAAAAATATATATATACCAATAAAAACATTGAAAGGGAGTAAGATTTTTTTTTTTAAAAAAAAAAGATTAATTCTAAAATGAAATTTAATTTATGACAAATGAATATAATTCAAAATGACTCTGAAACTGGCGCAGCGTCATCCAAATGTCGCAATTCTGAATCGTACACACCAACTCTCTTCAAACCGTCACACAAATTCGCAACAAAATTTCCCACAATTTTGCCAAGGATTTTTGCGTCAAATCTTCTTCGCTTTTGCAAATTTTCCAAGAATTTGCATCAAAGCCAAAGCCTATCTTCTCGCGCACGCTTCTTGTCGTCGTTCTGTTGCAAGTACAACCATTCTCTGATACGAATTTGAAGAAGGAAACTGGTGCCATCGCTTATCTTCGTTTCCGTGGTTGATTGATATCGCTGGTTGAGCTCGCAAAATCACAAAGAGACAGACAGAGACACAGACAGAGGGAGAGGGAAAGAGAGATGTCGGTGCATGCTCTGTCGCTGACTGCAACGCCATTTATTTCGTCTGCACTCGCGTCGCAAACCAGAAGGATAAATCTCGCCCGCTCGCTCAAACAAGAAGTAGCGCTGGTTTCCCACTTCTTTGATTGTAAGGAGTTTCATACCCGTGCTGCTGCTGACTTGCATAGATCGGTTTTCACTACTAGGTCCTTTGTTGTTGCCTCGTCGCCGGCGAGAGCCATGGAGAAAGGTCGAAGCTTTTTGAGTATGTTGGGTTTCGGTGCTCGAGGATCGTCGGCTGCTCAAACAGACCCTGCCACCGCCGGCATCGCGCAGGGACCTGACGATGATGCGCCGGCACCCGGCCAGCAGTTCGCCGCTTTTGGAGCCGGCTGTTTCTGGGGTGTGGAGTTGGCTTATCAGCGAGTGCCCGGGGTGACCAAGACCGAGGTCGGCTACTCGCAAGGGTACACACACAAGCCATCTTACAACGATGTCTGCTCTGGAACCACAGGTATGAACGTCTTGCCTCTGACAGAGCTCTCTGTCTTTGCCTCTCAAGATATGTGTGTTTCTCTCTCTCTCTCTCTCTCTGTGTCTCTGTGTATCTTCATTTCTTCATCATTAGGGATTTTGCAAATCTCTCTGTCTCTGTGTCTTTTCATTTCCTGATCATCAAGGTTTTGCAAATCTCTCTGTCTGTCTCTGTCTTATCATTTCTTGATAATTAGGGTTTTGGAAATGGATGTCCAGCACTTGCTTCTGGTTTGATGTCTGGTGTTTCCAAGACCTGGGCACTATTGCCAGCAATTGCTGCTGTAAACACCTTGATGTCACTGACGCTCTGTCCTCATTCTGTCATGAGTTTTTTTCTTAGGAAACAACTAGAGGATTCAAATGTTTTCACAAAACTTACTGGAAATTGGAGAGGGAAACTTGTTGCTGGTCTTCTGAAAGCAAACATCAATTCTCTGTGTGAGTGGGAGAGGGGGGGGGAGAGAGAGAGCCAGCAGTAGCAGCCCTACTTATCATCATGTGTTTGTGAATACCATCAACAGGACATTCAGAGATTGTGAGAGTGGAATTTGATCCGAAAGAGTGCAGCTATGAAAACCTGCTTGATGTATTCTGGAAGCGACATGACCCAACAACTCTGAACCGTCAGGTACCTAAACCCTTCCCAGTTTGCAAAGTGTTGATCATGAGATCAAATTGTGAAACTTGCCTTTCTTGTGAACTGTCCTTCTTCCGTGAGGAACTGTCTTGCTTCCATGACTCGTACAAAATTTCAATGATCAAATTGTTAAGTTTTTGATTGACCTAAGTTTGTTGTACTTTTTGTGGCAATCTTGCAGGGAGGTGATGTAGGCACTCAATACAGGTCAGGGATCTACTACTATTCTCCAGAGCAAGAGGAAGCTGCCAAGGAGTCCTTGGAGAAACATCAGAAATCCCTAAATCGGAAGATTGTGACTGAGGTTTTGCCAGCCAAGAAGTTTTACCGTGCTGAGGAGTATCATCAACAGTATTTGTCAAAGGGCGGACGTTTTGGTTCAGGACAATCCAGTGAGAAAGGGTGCACAGATCCCATTCGTTGCTATGGCTAAAAAATCATCAACTTGAAGCAAATTTGAAGTCTTCAGAGCTTATTGCACTCTTGATGAGTTTTTCTGCTTTCAAGCTTTAGGGGTGCCTCCTAGTTCGCACTATGTTGTAAGGAAGAATTGGGCAGATGAAATTGAAGTATACAGCAATCAGATGGAAGCCTATGTATAGATAGATGTTCATCATACCTTTTGATCTAACCTTCTTATCCAGGATTTGTATGTGTTGCTGCTGGAGGATAATAATATAATCTTGTAGTTCAAGCTTGAGCTGTACAGGATCGCTCCCTCTAATGTTCTTCCCTGATCCCTCCTCCACTATGATGTAGCCCAGAGCTCCCCTTGAGATGCATCTGCCTTGTGGAAGTTGGAATGTGAGATTGGTATTAGCAATGTTTGAGAGTTTGCCATCTCTTTGAAACTTTCCGCAGTACTGGAACCATGTTGGGTTTTGGGAGAGCAGAGTCAGATTTGCATACAAGTTGCAGAATTATTTTTGTCTTTTTTCTGCTGTGAGTTTGCTGGTAAGCACAAGCTTGCATTTGAGTGGTGGTACAAGAGAACCCTTATGTGTCAGTTCAGGTTGAACAATTCGCTATTGCCTGTGGTCAGTGGGTATCCTGGGAAAAAGCTCAAAAGAAAGCAGTGTGTTTTGAAAAATCTCAATACTCATGAGAGGTCTCAGCTATCTATACTACTCGCTCTATGGCTATCAAGTAATGATTGGATTTCTATGCTCAATCTTTTGAAGTATTGAATTAGTACTAAAATATACTATTGAAAATGAGTTTTGAATCCTTAACATAAAAGGCATTGTTTTGTCAGCCTTGTCACATGGTTAAGGAGAATTGACAAAGCAAGTTTTGGCATTAGACACAGTATTCATAGTTGCAACTCTGAGAACTAGACTCCGAGAACTATTGGGCTTTTGTGTTTGGAAACTACAGTGCTTTAACTGCTTTTGAAGCTTTTCCTTTTATGAAGAGTGCCTCATTTTCTACCCAGTTATCACCAATATGTTTTCTCCAAAACTTTGTTTTCCATGTGTACTTAAGAATGAATATTTTTTTTTAATAGACACTTTGTGGTTATGGGTCCCTTGTATTTTAGTAAAAAAACTCTAGGGTTGCATACCAAAGTAAGGAACGAGTAAATATTGAAACATTGCAAAAACCATTTTCTAGTTTACTTCAATGGGTGCTTCAAAATTGCATCTCCTACATGTATACACATATTTTGGACTAAATTTTTTCCTCTGAAATTATAATTGGGATCACTCAAGAAAATAGATCAGTATGTAGAAGGGATTGTCAGAGTAGGTGATAAAATACTACACTACAATTTTGTTCTTTCTTATGTAAACATCAAGGTGAACTTGAATCTCAGAAACAAACATGTTTGGATCCACACGAGAATTTAGTTCACTTTTAAAGTTCCTTAGTGAATTGGGTTAATGAAATAGACCGATTCTTTTATAATTTAGTGCACACACTAAACACAAACAGTTTGGAGGCATATAGATTGACATAAATGAGAAATAATTATTAATTGTAAGCTAGGAAAAATTATTCATGATAAATTCTCAATTGTCACTTAGGGAAACAAGAAATGTGTGTAGCATATTGGAGTCTAGATAGGCGTTGTGATTTTATCTCAAGCTTTACACATCAAATGGAAAACATCTTCAATGGGTTGGATCTGTCTCTGGAAGATAGAGTATAAAGCTAGGGGAAGTTACTATGTATTTGTATATTTTATGAGATTTTAAGAGATTGACATGAAATGGTTCCAAATTAGAGCAAGTATCTATAGATTCAACCAAATACATTCATGATGATCATCTAAGAGTGGAGAGTCAAGAAGATTATCTAGCACATTTTAGATTCTAGTCCAATTAGCAGAATACAACCCATAAATTCTGGTACTACTGTCTGATCTGAATGAACAATCTGCAAGTGGTAAATTTATGGACTGTGGGATCACATAATTCGTGATATATGTTTAGGAGATCTATTTCAAAGAGCTCTGATCGAGATTTAAACTATCCACTAGGAAGATCATCATGTAGGACTAATTGGGTTGGTTTCTAGGCTTAATAAGAGATCATGGATAATGCTTAAGCAACACTAGACTAATTGATCATGCTCAAGCCATCAAAGGACATGGGTGTTGTTGATATACTCATGTGTTAGTAGGACTGCACTTATTTTATATCCTCCAAAATCTATGACAAAAAAAAATTAAACACACTCACAAATCACAACAACCATTGCAAATTACATGATCATGTGAAGTTCAAAGCACAGGACACTAACTGCACATGAGACAATATTACAAGATCCAGGAAGAAGAATTGACTTGAAATTAATGACAAAATGGGCATGGTGGCATCAACCTTATAAGAGGTCCCAAAATGATCGATCACTGTTCTGTCAAACATTCATGAGTAAGTTCCGATCAAAATGCAAAAGACTAACAGACAGATATGAAGGTAGATTGCCGCCCACAAGGAGAAAACCGCAATAGATGATCAGGTGGTCATTCCTGCAACTGCCACCATTTGCTCCAGGCACAGATATGAAGGTGCCTGGCACACGGAGAAAACCAAACCAAACCAAAACAGACGATCAGGTGGTCATTCCAACTGCAACCATTTGCTCCAGGCACAGATGTGAAGGTGCCTGGCACACGGAGAAAACCAAACCAAACCAAAACAGACGATCAGGTGGTCATTCCAACTGCCACCATTTGCTCCAGGCACAGATATGAAGGTGCCTGACACACGGAGAAAACCAAACCAAAACAGATGATCAGGTCATGATACCAACTGCCAGCACTCCAGGAAAGAATGACTACCTGCAACATACATGTCTGCATGCTTCCAGTGCATCTCTACCATCATGCAACCATGATCTGCCATTTAACACAAGAGAGAAGCTTCATGTTCATGAATTCTTCAGGAACAAGATTCATTGATTCTTCTTCATGATATATAGGAGTCATGCAGAGTAAGGGGATGATCATGCATATGCATCCACTTGCACTAGTGAGGAGTCTCATGATCTCTTCTTACCAGCTTGGAAATGAAACGACTACTACATACCCATCAGTCGAGCTTCATCAAATAGTAGAACTCGTACAAAAGGTCTTGGTGTTCGGGTTGGAACATCGTAGCAACTTCCTCCATCATTTGCTGTCGGGTCCTCTCACCCGTTGCGAGCATAGTGACGATCTCCAAAAACGCTTCGTACTGCACATGCTGCTGCTGAGGCTGCTCCTCCTGCAGATCATCATCATCCGGCACATACTGCCGTGGCAGCGGCTGCAGCTCCTCCTGCTGTTGCTCCTGGTGATCATCATTCCCAACATGCTGCAAAGGCGGCTCCTCCGCCTCCTGATCATCTTCTGCATCCGCGAGCTGCTGGTCGAAGCGGTCTTTGACTCTGAGCAGAAAGTCTCGGTATTGACCGGTCACTTGGTTGTAGATCATCATCGGCACGTAGCGGGCTAGATAGGACGCTTCCATGAGGGCTCCACGGTACGCTTCCAGGGATTCGTGGGGTTCACGGATCGCGTGCCGCAAGGCATCACGCACAATCGTAGTCTGTCTCAGAGTTTCCTCATTCCGTTTTGCTATGGCTTCCTCGCGCAGCTGATCCCCAATATTGACGTTCAGAACTGGGAGGAAGTTAGCGAACCTATGGAGGAGCCACCAGTGGCCGTCAAGGAGCTCTTTCACGACCTCCACCCACTCCGCAACCTCAATACGCTTCTCTTTGAAATTAGTTGCGGCCTGAACGAAATGCAGGTACGTGTCCTTCGTCCCCACATCAGACGCGAAGGTTCTCTCCATGGTTTCCGTGAAATTCTCCACACATTTCCTGTACTGCTCTTCGCTCAAATTGTTCATGTACGAGTCGACCGGGCACGGAAGAATAAGCTGCTGATCTTGAGCGGCCATGTCTAGTCTTGACTCTTGTTGTTGTAGTGGTGGTGGATCGAAGCTCCTGCAATTATGCAAGCCCTTTGCAACTTTCAACTGCAAAACTAGATGCCTGGAAAAACAAACTCATGCGCAAAGATGAAGAAAAAGGCAATGTATTTCTGATGAAGCTCTTACTCTGCTTTGTTGCTTCCAAGTTCCTCCTGCGTGAACAACAACATCGCATGCAACTGAAAGATGAAGACAAAGAGAATGCACATACTTACGTTTCTGAAGCTTTAGCTTTATGCTCGCATGGGGCTGCTCGCATCCGTCTGTAAGCTCCTCCTCCTCCTGGGTGCTGTGAGAAAACTCATGCGCAAAGATGAAGAACAAGACGTGTTGGAATGGATATGTAGACGCTCGCAGCTACCCTGAAGACGACTCACTGCGCAAAGATGAAAAAGATGTATGGGATTGGATGTGAAAGAACCTCGTCGCTTCAGTTAAGACTTAGTCGAGCAGATGACGAAGATGGGTTTGGATGGGATGTGAAGGAGCACCTGCTCGCGATGATGCCTTCTGAGAAAAGATGAAAAAAAAAAGATGTGTTTGGAATGGATGTGAAGACGCTCGTCCATATTTTCCCGTTACATTCTACTGCAACAGTCTACTACAACACACGTTAGAACTGGTCATAGCTGGCGTGCCGTAGTGGAACTCTCATGCACTATAGAGACGTTTTACATTTTCACCCAGGGTGGTTGTCAAGTAAATACATGGTTTAAAATTGTGCCGGCTGTCATTACCCTTCATTAGACCAGGCTACAGAAGGACTTAGGGTTTGATGTCTACCACATAAACCTTTTGTGACAAGGGCAACAATTTGTAATATGCTCTCTTTGAGTGTTTTGATCATTTTCTTCTTTTAGCACTTGGTAAATTTTTCTTGGATGTCCAGTTTTTGATAGGTTTAACTGGTGATTTTTTTGGTGGTGAATTTTTGCCATTTTGTAAAAAAAAAATTTGAGAAAAGAATATTCTGTTGAAAATTCCTTGTTTTTGGGAGAATATCTGGCCAAAAAAGGAAAAATATTGCCCGAATTGCCAAATTGCCTACAATATGAAGGGGTGCTTCAGACTTTTGGCTTTCATATTTTGAATATCCTCAAATTTGACTAAATATATTTATTTATGGACGCTCACCACTTGCACAACATCACAAAATTGAAAAGAAAAAAGCACTGACTGTGACTTCTCTATGCACTCTCTCTACACAGTTCTCTCATATCCCCAAAGGAAAGGGAAAACAATAGAAGGTTTAAAAATCTTTGCGACCCTATGTGCATTTGCTTCTCTTTTCAATTTTTAAAAAAGGCTGGTGTAGTATGTCTCAGCATCTCCTTGATGAGAAAAACCAACTGGCACATCCATGTATAAGTAAAATTGTAGTGTTAATTTGCAACAGAAAGGTAGTGATAAGTGAGCCAGCATGGCAGATGGGAGTAGCTTGACAGGTGATTTCATAAGTATGTGTAGTTGTTAGTGAGTAATTGATCCATGGTTTCTCTTTGGTGTAGGATAAAGCCTGAGGCTGTGCACTTTACCATAGTGGGAGCAGGGTCTTTATGGATTGTGTGCTCTCTATCATGGGATATCGACTATGGACCCATTTGTGGAAGTGATTTAAAATACGTTTCCTTATTAAGACGAGTTGTTGTTGAGTTGTTGATGGTATATTTAAGTACACACAAAAATAAGTATTTATGTTTATGAGGGTTTTTGCAAAGTGAATTGAACTATAAATGCAATCATAGTCTGCAAAGGTAGTGGGAAAGATGTAATTTGGGACCCCTCCAACTCAGATAGAAAATATAGGGGAAGGCCTACTGCCAAAATGGCCTGTCCTAATTTGAAAGTGGTAGCTCAAGGGCATAACCCAAAAATTAGGGGAGACTCATAAGAGCAGGCCTTCCCTGTTTTATATTGAATGGTGGTAAGTTAAAAGACTTTATGACTCCATGTGTATTGGTTTTTGTCCTTTTACCTTTTTCAAAATCAATTTTTAGTGTGGTATAATAAAGTTATCTTTTAAGTCACCCTGTCTTTGCACCCTGGTTTGACCTTGTAATCCCCATTTCATCAGTAATTTGAGCGTAGCCAAAAAATGAGCAAAACTGGGTATTGTTTAGTGAAACTGGGTATCAATTCACAAGATTTGCAGCATTTTGTTCAAATAAGACTTGATTTAATGAAAAAAAAGAGAAGCAGTACTTTGATTAACAAAGAGGAAAGAGGACTTCTTTTTTCTGTACTAATCAGTCTTCTTTTTTTTTTTGTGGAGAAGAATTGCCAAAAGGTGACAAAGTTTTCTAAAAATAAAATATTCTGCTACAAATTCGCTTTCTTTTTGGAAAAAATATTTGCCTAAAGGGTGACAATTTATTTATTTATTTTTTTTTTGAGAAGGGTATTGGCACATTTATGCCTACTGGCTACAATTTAAAAAGTTCCTTGAAATATTGTTGCTAGTTAAGTCAAAATTGTTTAGGTATGCTTGCCACTAGGGCTCATAAGGAAATTTTTTAAAAAAACACTGGTACTTCCTACTAATATTGGATTGGTTGGTTTCTCACTAGATGGCAGTTGACGGCCCTTGTCCCACCCTCCTTGCCTTCGGTTAGGTGCTTTATGCACTAGGGTTGACTTATTGGAGCGATGGTTTTACCCATAAAAACTAATCTTTAAACTAATGAATTTTCTTATTTTTTTGGGACAAAACAAAGAATTCCCTCTATATTAACTCAAGTCAAGTATGCTTAAGAAGTTTAATTAGTCTTGCATATTAAACATGATAACTAGAAATCAATGTGTGACCTTCACCTCTGACATTCCCATGGTTGCAGAAAATGCTTCATGCAGAAAGTGCTTCATGTCAACTGTAAAGTTGAACATGAATTGTCCTGATTATTCCAATGTTTCAATTGCAAAAGGATTCACTTGTTGCAAGCTTGTAAAGTTTTGCTCAAATTCATGTTTGAAGAAGCCTTCAAACCATTATAATCAACTTTTTTCTTCTCTATCAAGTCCTTGAAATATATTCTTGGCATATCCTTATGAACTGGTTGGTAATTCCACATATATCCCTTTCCCTTCACCTGCCCCAGACTATGAACTCCATGTGCTTTGCTTTTTATTTATTATTAGACTGCGCACTATGCCAGGCTTTAATTTCTTAACCTCTCGTAGATGACCTCCAATACAAAACTTCATGAGTCACGACAAAGAGACATGTTGAAGGTATGTACTCTGTAGTACGTACCAGTTATTCTCTCATGTACTTAAGACTTTAAGTTTTGCCATTTACTTGTCCCAATAATGTGTTAAAACTACTGAAAAAAATGATTTACACTAATGAGATTCACAAAAGACTCCAGATCCGAATAGACTTACAATAAGTAGCTATTTTTTTTTTAAAATGGAATTTTGTGTTTTTCCCAAAGTGGTGATCATCTATAGAAAGATTTATCCTAATCTGTCTATATAAACCATATATGAAAGTGACAAAAGTTTAATCATCCATTTGGATACATTACAATACTTTGTTGGGAGTTGAATTATGCTTATGCTCCTATGCAAATAATTTACTACATTCTTGTTAATAAATGCATCCAAAGAAATGGATCTGTCACAAACTGGTGATTTTGTTTTTGGCAAAAAATCTTGAAATGCAACATTTCACCTAAAAGTTACATAAAACTGTTTTTTCGGGGAGGGTGTCACCACATTTCAGGAGTTCCATGAAATAATGTCTCCAGTTATAAAATCTGCCTACGGATGCTTGCCACCATGGCTCCATTAGGAAATTGAAAAAAAAACACTGTCACAAACCAAACACAAATCAAATTGTGCAACTCATATCTAAAGAAAAAGAAAAGCTTATATTGCAAATTAGCTAGTGAAAGTAATAAGTGAGTTTCAAACTAAGATCAAAAGGTCCATAGGTATTTCACTGCAGAATCAATGAATTTTCAGAGCACACATTGAATCCTTAATATTTTTCAAGTAAAGAAGTTAAATGAATTTCATGAGCTTTGTGAATATACATGACACTAGAACTTTCTATCTACAGCCTTCACCTGATCTCACTTTCCCACAAATTTCTCTAATAAATACAAGTCTACTTCGATCTATCAATGACCATGATATGATCAAAGAGAATAATGGATCAATACATAAAGCTTTAATTAAGGTACAATCATTTATGTGTAGAGTAAGGCAATTGCATTAATGAAGGGATTTACATTAATGAATCACTCCTGTATTCTAATTGTTTTTGCTATCTACCCATTTTAGCAGCCATGCCTCATGATATCTCTCACAGGCAGTGTTTTTTTCGATGGCAAAATTTCGCTATTTTTCGACAAATAAATTGGGAAATTTTGGGAAAGTTTGTTTTTTTAGTGTTAATTCGACTAATTTTTCTTAATTTATTGTTAAAATTTTCCTAAATTTCCATATGAAAAAAATTAAAAGAAAAACAATGCTCATGGGGTTTTAAAAAAATACTCACACACTTTTTAGGTCAAAGAAAGTTGGATGAGGTTTATGAATCTGCCTTGGCCAGTTCCAGAACTAGTTCTTAGGAACCAGGTCTCATGTGAGGGGTTTTTCTTTCCAATTTTGTGATGTAGCTGAAGTGGTGACCATCCATAAGATGATTTAGTCAGATTTGGCTACATACCATTTATGAACGTAGAAAAAGAAACCAGAATCCTTGTATATTCTTTGCTACCTTCTGGAACCTTTCATAAAAATCTGGCAATTTGGATATTATTTTTCTTTGAAATCTGACAAATTTGGGTAATTTATTTCATGAAAAAATCATATGCATGGGTCGAGATCATTTTTTTTTTCAGGTCAAAATTTTGTGAAATTTTGCCAAAAAAAAAACTAGTTGTGTTTTCTTCATACATGCTTGGTAAAACCTAAAATCATACATGCATGTTTGCTATCTTAGGGCAATAATAAATTCTTATAACATAAAAAGCAACAACAATAAAAGAAAATTAATCAATTAAAAATTAATTTCATTATGATTTTTGTTATTAAGTCTTCATTAAAGCCTCATTGAATATTTTAAAATAACATCAAATAATTAGAAACATATATATATATAATTTTTAAATTGACCTGTTCTTTTTTAATTAATTATTGCATAATCTTTCAAATCATTTTTTTAAGAATCTCATTTTAATAAAATTTAAAGGAATTGAAGCTAATTATTTATATTCTTATTTTTAAAATCCATTAAAAAAATTAGTCATATGAATTTTTTTTACATTTCATAGTGATATGAAACCTTGTGATACAAAAAGGCAAGTGACAACTGAAAAAAATAAAATGATATAAAGGCAGATTACATCAGTTACCGAACATTCATATTTTGAAAAGAAACCCAACAAGTAGATGTGTAGGCTTCAAAACAACCCATCAATTGGATGGGTGCACCCAAAATCTACACATGCGCATCCATTAGCTTGGGGCAATAGAAAAACATAGTCACATGTGCAACCGTCTACTGCAACTGTTCTGAAACATCTGGACCATCCACCTAGTTGCTTACTGTAACAGGAATCTGAATAGGAACATTTGTGGACATTATACTTGCAAAATGAATTAATTTGTGTTGTTTTGTTTGGTTATGAATTGGCATTATTTTAGTCATTCATTAGGGGTTCAGGATCTGCATAAACTTCAATACCATGCAACTTATTCAAAATAAAGAAAAACAATTTGCTTCAATCATCTATAAACCACATAAACAATGCCCATCATCATCACATAAAGCTACCATGGATCAATAATATACAAAAGAACTGGATAAAAATTTCTTTCAAAACTCTAGTTATTAGGTTGAAATAAAATTGGTAACATGCATCAATCATCATTATTATCAATCAATTTCCTCACCAACCAATAAATTGGGGCTAGGGTTATTATTATTATTTTCTTTCTAGTTTTATGATGTAGTCTCATTGGCCTTTCCAAAAAATATATACAATGTTAATTGGTGACAAGAGTGAAAACATTGTCCACTTTTCCAGGCATCCTTCTATATTCTAGCTACCTACCTAATACCTAGGTCAAAATTTAGTGAATTTTTAAATATTATAATTTTATGAAAAATGGGAAAAATAATTCCCTTTTGTTTTTACTGGGTCGAAAATCCTGCCAAAAAACACCATTGATTGGGACATATGTATAAGGTTAAAGCATACTCAACCTCATATTTGGATTAACGTTTAAATAAAGATAAACTTAGTGTAAGGGATCAACCTAAGTAAAGAGATGTTATGCAAATCACACCAGCCCTAGATGCCATTTCCCAGCTTCTAACATTAGAGAACATGTCATTCTCTAGCCTGTAAAGATTTCTGAGATGAAAGGTCATATCCTTGTCATTGGGGTTATATGCCGTAATTTCATGGATCCGTGTAATAACTCTAGAAGGCCCCAGGTTGGTGGAAACTTTTTTGTAAGGTGATTATGGAAAGGTAAGTAAAAGGTTCTTTTATTTAAAAAAGGCTAAAAAATCTTTACACAACTGTAGGAGTCATGTCATGGTTGCGAGTGAGACTTGGACTCCACCATCATTCACCTCTCCTCACCCTATACATAAAAGTGTGGGAAGGAAATGATCTTTATGTGACCCAGCAGTAGTGTCTTTTTCATTAATTTTATGATGTAGTGAAAGTGGTGATCATCCATAAAAAGACCTTGTAAAATCATGATAGGAAGATTTAGCCAAATCTGATTACACCAAATATGAAGCTACATATTTTTTATTGTATTTTTGGTTACCTATTACTAAGTAGAATCAAATATTAAAATCTTGTGATTTTTAGTCTTTTTTCCTGACTTCTAGCAATTGAAATTTGAAACCCTTCAAAATCACTTCATTCTAAAAAATTTCAATTATGCACTTCAAATAAAATGTGCACAGCATGGAAATTTCTGAAGTGGAAATAATTTCAAAATAATCTTCATATTATTTTTTAGTTTCTATCTGTTGGACTCACTTATTCAAAGTACAAAAAATCATTAATCCAATATATTTCAGAATGTGAAAAAGAATTGAGCACATTATTTTTAAATACATTTATAAGGTTTTAAATCTTTGATTGGTTTATAATATATAATTATTCAACTAAAATTAGTTTACTGCCATAATCATGTTGAGCTTCATGATTGTTTTCAATTTCCAAATGAAAATAAATTTAAATATTTTTTTTGTCATGGATTTAATTTTTATAATATTTTTAATTCAAATTTTTAGACATTAAAATAATTTACATATGTTGATTCATGTCATATATTTATCAAAAAATTAAAATTAAATTTTTTTTGAAAAATGTATCATAACAATCAAAATTCATTTGTGAAATTATGTTATTAAATCTTAGACAATTCTGGTTATCAAAACATGAAGGATTTTTATGACAAGAAAGTTCTAGGGTACCGACTATAGAAGACACAAATTCTTAGTGTGATTCTTCACCCTTGAGCTCTTACATCCTACATCAGTTGTAACTACCACTACGATGAATGAAATAGAATGTACAATGAACTCCCACTAAACCTAAACTAGATTCTCAAGCCACATCTTCTTCTCATGCTTCATCTCCACAAGTTTAGCTCTCTCCTCAGGTTTAGTTCTCTCGACAT